>OLRU01000122.1_pt1 | contig 91125 bp, 89 predicted proteins | sample 1672961 | NCBI WGS metagenome assembly OLRU01 (sample SAMEA3136741, study PRJEB25190) | human gut metagenome | biome: human gut; feature: human-associated habitat; material: faeces | place: Austria | collected 2013
AAGATCATAGAATGAAATGGCATGGTCTTTGTCAAGCTGGAGAGTTTTTGATCTACTCTTATAAAACAATATACAAATTATTGAATGCTAAAGATTAACAAAGCAATAATTACTATCGAAATGGTCTACACATTCTTTTATAGTTATTTTTGGAGAAAATACTTCTCCTTTTTGTGTGCAATAACCAAATTGACATTTTTTTACATCATTATGGTACAATACTAAGAATTCAGTTCCTTTTTTTATATTTTTAAATACTATATACACTTCTGTGTACGGATCATTTTTTACGGTATAGATTGAATCAAATATTTCAAATGATGACACATCATAGCCATCTTTCTCTATGAAATGCAAAATTATTAAAGTATCCATTATAGGAAAATTTTGTTTAAATACTGAATTAATAAAACGTTCAGGAATATTTTTATTTTCTATTTCATCTTTTAAATATGTATATGGCATTTCATTTATAAGTTTTCTTTGTCTACCACTATTGGTTGATCCTATAATTAAATTATCTTTTGTTTTTTTATTTTTTAAATTCATTTTCATCATCCTTTCTATATCCACATAATTCAGCAAATTCATATTCATTAAGATCAAGTGCTTTTGCTATCTTTACAACAGTTGAGATTTGGGGATCTTTTCGTTTGTTATTAACGATATTCCAAATGCTTTTGTTTTCTATACCAGATAGTTTACTTAATCTATACATAGAAATATTTTCTTTTTCCATTAGGGTTTTCAAAATATTTATATTCATAAAATTTCTCCTTTTTAAATGATTTCTATTCACCTTACCTGCCTCTTTTTAGAACAACAAGTCTACCAAACCGTTAATCTGTCAAATCTTTATCCACTCGTATTTATACCTTCATTTATTATTCCGGACATTTGTCCGGAATGTCCTGCAGTTTTATTTCTTTTTTATAAAATCTGTCATTTTCAAATGGAATCTTATCATCGTAAACCAAAAGTTGCATCATAACAAAAAATACGAAGCGTTAGTCGAATAATAAATAGAACAAATGCAGTTATAATAAAAGATTTTGTAGACATAATAATTCTCCTTTCTAAAATCACCTAGCTCCATAAATATCATAAAGGGCTTTATCATAATGATAAATGCAAACTTCTTCAGCAATTTTTCCTATTCCACTTGATTGCATTTCAATTGAAATCATATTGTCACTTTGAGGAGTTGGTGTATTAATATAAGAAATTCTTTTAAATCGAACACTTTGCATTTCTCCGTTTGCATCCATATAGTCAAACAAATTTAACTTAAAATCAATATGATACAATTTATTCAGTTCTGGAATTAAATTTACTAGTTTTTGAGTAATAACAATTTTCTCAATGTCTTTGTTCTTTTTAAAATATTTTCTAATAATATTATATATTTTTTTCATTTTCATCATCCTTTCTATATCCGCATAATTTAGCGAATTCATGTTCATTAAGATCAAGTGCTTTTGCTATCTTTACAACAGTTGAGATTTGGGGATCTTTTACTTTTTTATTCATAATATCAGTTAGAGCACCGCTGCTAAAACCAGTTAATTTGCAAAATTTGTATCTAGTTTGTTTTCTTTGGGTAAATAATGTTTTTAAATATTCAGTATTCATATTTAGCTCCTTTTGTTATATTGAATGGCTCGGTATAACGAGTTATAATATTTATATCTTGATAGAAAATTAGAAAAATACAAAAACAATTCAATGGTATTAATGATCGACTGTAATTCAAAAAATAAGTATATATTTGGAGAAATATTTAATATTAAACAATTAGCTATTATAAAATAGCTAATTTTTCTTCTTTTTTAATGTTGGTATTTTTAATAAGTTTTTCTAATTTTAAACATGCATTATATTGAGAGTTAGAAATAGAATTGATAATCAAAATATTATCTTTTTCTTTTCTCTCTATATATTTGTAATAATAGATCATAGTTAAATCTTCTTTAATATTTACATAATTTTTTATTTTTCTTTTTTTTATATTAAAGTCTTCTTCATTAAGTATGTATTTCCTTTCAATGATATTTTTACTTGTCTCATCTACATCACCAATTAATAATGTTAGATGCTTTTGATCATAGGACAACTCAACATTCTTTATATTGTTTTTACCGCAGTATAATTGATTAAATAATATTAATAATATTTCATTATCATCAGTCAATATAGTGTATAAGTGTTTAAGAATACTTGTTTGACTTTTAGAAAAATGTAAACCTTTATATTCCATTTTTATCATCCTTTCTATATCCACATAATTCAGCAAATTCATCATTTGTTAGATCAAGTGCTTTTGCTATTTTTAACAGTGTGTCAATTCTTGGATTTTTTACTTTTTTATTTAACAAATCAGTTAATCCACCACTACTAATCCCTGTAATTTTGCAAAGCTTGTATCTTGTAATCTTTTTTTTATTAAGTAGTTCTTCAAAAAAATTTTTATTCATTATGTTGTTCCTTTCTTAACTTTTTGCGTAACTCACTATAATGAGCTATAATAAACTCTATAAGAGGTGATTTATATGAATATTACAAACGGAATTAACAATATAATAAACATATACAAAGAAAGCAATTACGAGGTTGTTCGATACAATTTTAACTACAACAATCACAAAGTGTCTCTATTTTATAGCTCTTTACATGGTTTAGATACACAAATCCATATTAAATTTTATATTGATAAAAATCAGTACTTTCTACCTTTTGATATTGAAACAAAAGATTATAATAACTCCACTATTAAGACCATAAATCCATATTTAGGCGATTACTATAAATATATAATGCCTATTTTCAAAAAAAACGAACGTTCTCTTGTACCATTTTTTGAATATTTATTTTCAAAAATAGAAAACATTAACATTACTGAAATTGAAAACTACAATTACGAACAATTAAAAAAACATGTCAAACGTATGCAATATCCAAAAACATATAAACCATATTTTGAAACAACAGTAACAGCAAATATCAGCAATAAAATGGAAGAAAAAATAAGAAATATCTACGGTCTAAAACAGTCTAAAATTATCATTGAGTTTCTACAAAATAATCATTTAACACTCCGTTACACTAACGATATTGAAAAAGCAAAATCATTAACTCTATTATTGAAAAAAACATATAATTTGAACCTAACAATTAAATAATTTTCGATATTCTATTATTAATTTGTTTGCATCATCAATACTTCTTTTTCCAAAAAAATAATTATAATATTTTACTTGCTCATTAGTTAAACTAGTAAAATTGAAATTTGTAATTATAAAATCACCATAAATTGCTGCGCCACTATTATGCTTCTTTTCTACCATTGCATATAGTGGTCTATTTATTTCCTCATTGCTTCCATATTGCTCATATCTACCAATCCACATGCAATCTCTTACTAAATCTAATTTTGTAGCATATACAGATTGTGATCTACAATATGCAATATCATTTTCATTTAATATTCTAAATTTTCTTCCAAACATTTTTGTTATAACATTAGGAATATTATTTGTTTCATGAATTTGAGGCAATTTATTTTTCTTTATTAACAAATATTTCATCCTAATCATCCTTTCTATATCCGCATAATTCAGCAAATTCATCATTTGTTAGATCAAGTGCTTTTGCTATTTTTACAACGGTCTGAATCTGTGGACTTTTTGTTTTATTGTTAATAATTTGATTAAGTCGTCCATCACCAATACCACTGATTTTTGATAGCCTATAAATACTTATATTTCTATTGGATAAAATATTTTTTAAATAATTACTATTCATTTTATTTGCTCCTTATTTTATTATCTGATTATATAAGATTAAGTAATACTAATTTCTTAAAAAAATCTTATTACTAAATAGAAAATACCTATTGAAGATAGAAATATATAAATAAGAGGTAAATATTTTTTTAATGGTTCTTCTATCACTGGTTCTAAAATCATATATAATAAATAACCGATAAATAGTATTGGAACAGGGCTCATAAAACATGATAAAGTATCATTAACATAAAAATCACTGTTATAATTCATTGCGTATATATTTATTACATAAAAAAGAATAATTGATAAGATTAATAATTTAAGTGTTTTTTTGTTTTTCATGACGTTCCTCCTTTATTTAATATTATTTGATTTTTTGAAGTTACTTACTTCATTTTCAATTTTCTTTAGAAGATTCTTTGCTCTTTCTAAATCTTTTTCATTAGCATAGGATTTTTTTATATAAACATAAGGTCTTACTATATAAAATAGAATTGCAAGTTTTACAATCTTTATCTTGCTATGGCAACTTGACATATTATTCAATTCCTCTTTTCAAATACTGTTATTTAACAAAACGATGATTTGTTCGATTTTCTTCATATATAACAATATAAATACCTTTCTTGTATGCTGATACAACACGAATAACATCATAAATAAATAATATCATTGAAGAAACTGTTTCAACTAATATTGTTATCATAACTATTCTGTTCAATAAGTCTAGGCTCATTAATTTACCTTTTAAAAATATATTCAAATATATTAGTAATACACTTAATGTAAAAATATAAAACATTTCTCTCACTGTTCTTGTTTCAGTAAAGATATTCTTTACTAGATGAAACATTTCTATAAATAAAAGAGCCATAATAACAACAGGTATTATATCAACAGCATGAGGCTTAAAGACTTCATTAAATATCTTATCATTATTTGCACTTAAATAAGCCAAGCCATACCATGTTAAAGAACAAACATAAATACTTATGGCTATTTTAAAATTTTTACATAGGTCTTTTGAAAGATTTATTAAATTAGGTGCAATAAATCTATACATTGATACTTCTTTATCAAAGGTACTAAAGTTTGAATTTGCATCTTCTTTTACAGGCTGTTCTATCGACCACATTTTCATTTGTGGTATTCCGTATTTATTTTCTACAATCCATTTTTTAAATTTCATTTTCTTCTCCTTATTCATAATCATAACCTTTTAAAATTCCGGACAAATGTCCGGAATCACTTTAATATTCATCACATTTGTATTCTAGATCTTTTATCTCTTCATTAATTTCTTGTACTAAATCAAATATATCTTTTGGTACTGTTGAATCATCACCATAATAATGATCAATTTCTTCTATTAACTCTTTTAATTTTCTTTTAATTGCTGATTTTTTAAAATCTTTATTGAGTACAATATCATCAAATTTATTACAATATTCTTCATACATATCTTTAGTAATTTCTTCTCTTGCATCTTCAAAAGTCGCTTCTTCATTAATTTTCTTTAACTCTTTCAACTTTCTATTTACATCTTGAATTTCTAAAGATGTATCAGCAATTACCATTACTTCCTGCATTGTATATCCAAGAGTTTCAATCAAGAAGTATCCAATATGATTGAGTTCCTTTGCTTGTCTTTCATATGTTTTTACAGCTAGATCACGGTCATTAACCAGCTTTTTGTATTCTTTTTTCATTTCTAAATAATTTTCAGCAGCTTCAACTACAGTTTTGATTGCATCAATTTCTTCATCATTATCAGTATAATGAAATGATACTTTCATATCCTTTGATGTTCTATTTAGGGCTTCGATTGAATCCTTTAATTTAATAATTTCTTTTTCCATAATAATTAGTATCCTTTCTATTTTTTTAAGATGGAACTTGTTCCATCCTTTATCTGTCTTGCTCTACTAATGCTACAAATCCATTGTAAGAATAAACAATGTAACTTCCTTCTAGTTCAAGAGCCACATCATTTCCAATATCACAACTGTAAATATTGAATTTCCCATCAATAGTTACTTGCCAATCCATCATATGATCTATAGCATTAATATAAGGGTTGCCTTTTTTAAAAACAGCAAATTTCATAATTCCATCTCCGTAGCCATTACTTACACCAACAGAAAAATTATCATTTCCTATTTTTAGTTTTGATGTTTCAGAACAAGTAATATTTTTGATTTCAGCCTTGTTCATTACATAATTGTATATTTCACTATACCCTTCATAAACCATACTTTGTTTTTTCAATAATTCTCCATATGCTTGTGAACTCATAATATCTATATCTTTTGTACTAAAATATAAGTTTTCAAAATCTTCTGTATTTTTGGCTCTATTTAAACATTCTAAATACCATTGATTATTTGATTTAGCACTACCCCCTATAGTGTTTTGCATACATGTTTTAGTGAAACTATCAATCTTTAAATCTTTTTCTTCCATAATATTTCTCCTTTATTTTATATTATTGAGGCTTCAACCCTCGCCTCACCTTCTAATAGAACGTGCCTGAGGAAAGTGTAAAGGTGGAGACTTGTACTACCTTTACACCTTAACGAAGGCTAAGTTATCTCTCTTCATAAAAGTTTATTTAGGATGGAATTCTAAATAAACCTTGCTAAAAAATAACGACCTTGACGAGTGAATAGACTCGTTTATTTGCTTGTCAAGGTGGAAGATTTTTTAGCTTTCATTTAAAAAAAGTATTTTCAAAAAATACGAGCTTGATAAAGATTATAGAATGAAATGGTATGGTCTTTGTCAAGCAGGAGAGTTTTTGATTTAACCTTAAAAATTTTCTTCCTGTCTTTCTAAAATTTAACAAGTAAGTAATATGCAATTATTACATAAAATGGATAACATATTATTATACCTACTATTTTCTTTATTTTTCTTTGATAGACTAACTCATCCATTGCTTTTATAACAATGATTAAAAACAACAGAACTACTGCAAACAAGTAAACATAATTAGTGATCATTTCCATCACCCCTCTCTTTGATTTTTTAAATGTTATTTGATAACAATTCATACTGAATTCTTGCTCTTTGTTCATCACTGAAAACAAATGCTTTTCCACTATCTTTTGAACCTAATACCCAAGTCGTTTCAAAACCATAATTGTTAAATATACCAGTTTCTTGCAACCAGATATTCTTATTTGTCATTCTTGCCATTTCTTGAATTTGTTGATATACAACATTTTTAACAGCAGTAAAACTATGTAGATTTCCATATGTTTGCATAAGAGATATTTCAATAAGTCTTTCATAATCAATCCCACATATAACCAATGATTGTAATACATCATGATATGGATAAAATTCTTTATCAAACCAATCATTTATGATGCTCATTAATACATTTTCTAATTCATTAAGATTTTCTCTATATTTTGCAAAGTTTTGATATAGCGATAGATCTATTACTTCATTACTATATGGATTTTCAAACTTATCTGATCTTAAAGCACTTTCTATCTTTTTGATCATGCGATAATAGGACTTTCTTAAAAGGTAATTGTCACGATCAAATATCTTGTTAAAACCCATATGACTGATAGAATCATCAAAATATTCGGATGGAACATTGTACATTTCTCTATTCAATGTATTAATTAATTGATTTTTTATTGTTATTTTTCTCTTTGAAAGTATTGAAACTTTTTTTGGTGTAGTAATGTAAGAGAAGAATCTTCTCTTGTTGTATGCCTTTAAAAGAGTTCTTTTTACATACTCAACACATTTTTTCAGCATTTTCAAAAACTTGTTAAAAGATGTATATTTGAATATTTCCTTTTCTACAGGAGAACAGAAGAAATATTGATATATTTGATTTCCCTCTTTATCTAGTTTAGGATCACCTTTCTTATGTAATAGAATTGCATTAGGATCTTTCTTACTGCATCTCTTCTTTGTTTCATCATTCCAGTAATAATCGCTATTATATGTAATCAATTTCTTTTGTTTTCTCTTATATATTTTCCTTGTAAAACATAATATCTTTGCATAACTTCCATTTCCTTCAGATACAAATTTATAGCAATACAAGTAATATTTAGTAGAATAGCAATAATCTAATACTTTCATGTAATGTTCAACAAATTTCTTTTTATTATCTAAATCAATATCTAATGGTAACATTATTGTTAATTCATGAGCATATATATTCTTATATACCTTTGTATTAAGATTCTTGTTGTAATCTCGTTTAATCGTATCTTTAAAATTACAAAGTTCTTCAGCAAGACTTTCATAATTTTCCAGATTGCTATAGACATTTTCATCATGCAGCCATTCCTTAACTTCCTCTTTGGACTGTAGCTTTTCATAGGCTACATACTCGCCAAACGTGATCATCAGCATCCCCCTCTATAAATACACATTAAAGCTTTGCTTTAATGTTTTTTTTTTATTATTGAGCTATCTTTTATTGGTAGAACTTTCCTCTTAAACTCAATAATTTTGTTTATTTTATTTTCACTTAATCGTGTTCTCCTCATCATATCAATGAAAGTAATATCATCAAGATTATTGATGTCCATACAATAGGCTATGATAATTACAGCTTGCTGAATTTTCCTTTTTTGATAATTACTAAACTCTTCATTCTTGTTAGAATAAAAATCAATTAGATCCAGTTTGCTTAAAGGTTGACAAAATTCAGTTATTACTTTGTCTAAATATTTATTTTGATTTTTAATTATTATGTTTACGGTCTTTTTTATTACATATCCAATCTTATTGCTTTGAGAATAGTATCTTTCAAGATCATATATAGAATAATCAATATCATTATCAAGAACTGCAATTTGATGAAGTGCATCTCGTAATAGCCTTTGTACTGTACGCTCGTTCATAGACATTATTTCGGATATATCCTCTATCGTTAAATCTTTGTCAAAGTAAACGTATCTAACAATCTCAGCAGTCTCCTTATTTAACTGTTCTAAAATAATTAAATATTTATCCACTATTATTTGATTTTCTTCTTCCTGCTTTATGGCTCTAAGTATTCTATCGTCATTAGAAACAGATTTATTTGTATTAACAATAATCAATGATGTAGAATAGCTTTTTAATCGATTCCATACGCTTGTATTTCCATAAGTTAAAACATGATTACATGTATTTAAATTCCGTTTTACTTGCTTAATAGCGATTTCTTCCCTTTCCATTAAATATCTCCTCTATAAGCAAAAAATGTCACCTAATTAGGTGACATTTTCTCCTATAAAAGTAGATAATTAAGTCAAAATATTATCATACTACTTGTCATAAATCTTGATGCAGTTCCCATCTCCAGCACCATTATTAAAATCAACAATCGTTGATTTTTTTATTATAATAACAAACATCAAATATAAACCTTTTCTTCCCATTTCATCATGACATCTTTACCATGATGGGCTAAGCCTATATAAATCACTTTTCCTTTTAAATCATAATCATATCTTCTATCTTTGATTTGTTGAATAGCTTCATTTGATAATTTATCCAATGCTTTTTCAAAATCTTTTTTATCTTCTTTGAAATACTTAAATTCAATAATAAACGATGTTTTCTTTTCATCATGAGCCTGGATAATGAGATCACATCTTCCTTTACATTCTTCTCGATTATAAATAACTTTATAGTTATCTGATAGACATAAACACATTCCTAACATCATCATATGATAACTGTTTTCATTATTTAAATCATGATAGCTTGGAATCATTAATACATTTTGATAATTTTTGAAAAAATCATTTTTGTTTTCAGCAATCAAATTGTCAACAATGCGATCATATTATCCATTGTTCATTCCTAGTTGATGTTCCGTTAATCTTATAAATTCTCTTCTTACCTCATAATTTGGTATCGCAATTCTAAACTTTTCTTTTTTTGGATCAATTGCTTTTACTACTGTTAAATATCCAGCACTTGCAAACATCCCCCATAAGTTAGGTGTATTTGCCACTTCATAAAAGCTTGTTTGAAGGACAACTCTTGTTTCTAGATAGTTATTCTTTATAAGTTTTTCATATTGTTTTTTAAAGTCGTAGTCTGCTTTTTATATAGCTTGTTTAAGCATTGTATTAGCACTCGTATTGACCCAATAAGGAACAAGTACTTTTCTTCTTGCATAATTTAAAATAGACCATGGATTATAGATTTCTTTATCTCCCATTTTATAGCCATCATACATTTCTTTGACTTCATCATTTAATTCTAAATCATAATATTCTAACAGTTTTTTGGTTTATTCTATACTGAATCCAAAATATTCACTATAATCATTATCAATTACTGTATACACATCTAAATTATTTAAATCACTGAAAATATTTTCTTTAGCCACTCTTTGAATTCCTGTAAACATCGCATATTTTAAACTGGTTGGTGTTTTAAGAGAATTATGAAGCAATCCTGCAAGTCCTCCTCTTACTTCATCATAGAACCCTCCTGTATGTGCTTCTACAAATGGTGTATCATATTCATCTATAAATACCATAACTTCTTTTCCATAATAATCTTCCATTCTTGCCATCAAGAATGAAATTGCATCATCATCTATTCCCTTAAGATTATTCTTGTTATTATCAGCTAATACTTCATAAAGTCTTTCATAATTTGTTTTCTTAAATCCCTTAAGATTTCCAAATACAAAATCATATTTATCCCATTGATTTTGTATTTGTGTTCTTATCGTCGAAACAACTGTTTCTTTATCTCTTTTGGCATCCGCAAAAAAGATAAAGATTGTTGGATATTGATTGATTTCAGCTGCATAAGGTGTTTCCATGATTTTTGTACCTTTAAAGATTTCTTTAGAGTCTTTGGTAATATCAAAGAATTCAGCCATCATTGACATATTAATGGTTTTTCCAAATCTTCTAGGACGAGTAATCAATGTTACATCTGTTACTCTATCTAAGAACTCTTTGATCATCAAGGTCTTATCTACAAAATAATAATTTCCTTCTACAAGTCTTGAAAAACTTTTCGTTCCTATTGGTATTTTCTTCATTTCTATCACCCTTTCTTTACATATTATAAACTATTTTAGAGATGTTTACTGATGAATATAAATTCAATTTTTAATTTGATCTATATTGAATATTTCATAGTTATGATTTTTAGCTTATCTAAATCTAATGGAAAATGGTAGTTGATCAAGTATATAGGAAAACTAGAGTAGAAAAATCACGATAACAATAAAAATAAAGGAGGAAAATCAAGACTGATCATCAGCCTAATTTTCCTCCTAAAAAACATTAGATATTTTAGAGGGAATATTGATTTCACATCAATATTCCCTTAATAATTTAAAGTAATTTTTCTAAAACACGCGATTATTTAGAGCGCTATATAATCAATGTTATCTATTATTACTCAACGATCACTTTTAGCAACTAGAACAACTATTTCCCATTTAAGACATCTTTAATAGCTTGTAGATTTTCTTTAACACTATCATCATTTGGAATCATATAATAAAGTTTGCTATCAGGCATGTAAGCTCCACCTGTTTGCATAACTCCTGTTCCGGTAAATTGTTTTTGTTTAAATGTCCATGAAGCATTATCATTTATTTGCATTTTGATTAAATCTGTAATATCACTAGATGCCATATTTGTTTCAAAACATCCTGATATAGCTTTTAAAACACTACTATAATTAGTAATAACTGCAGGTGACATCATTTTATTAAGCATAGCCATTAAAACATCTTGTTGATGTTTTACACGTACATTATCTCCATCAGCAAATGAATGTCTTTCCCTTGAATATGCTAAAGCTTCTTCACCATTCATTTGTTGAAGACCTAATTTATAGGTATAACCACCCGCACTAAAATCTTGATCAACATTAACAGTGATACCACCCAATGCATCAACCATTGTGACCAATGATGTAAAGTTAACTCTTGCATAGTAGTTAATATCTGTTCCTAAAAACTGAGCCATTGTTTTAACCGTATTTTCAGGTCCAGCAATACCTGAATGCGTTAACTTATCCTTTTTTTTCATATTCGCAAGAGTTACGTAGTAATCTCTTGGAATAGATGTTAATAAGATCTTCTTTGTATTTGGATTAACAGTAACGATCATATTAACATCTGATCTAGATACTGTTGTAATACTTCCATATGTATCAATACCACTGATATAAATAATAAATGGTGTATTTGTTACAGAAACTCTTGTTGAAAAGTCTTTGACTTTTGTTTCTATATCACTTGTCCATATTTCTTTAACTTCATTTTGAAAATCTGGATGATTTTCTTCAAACATACCATTATATGCTGTATTAATTAATATAGCATTAACGGTATTATTATAAAGATCATCCCCTAGTTTTGAATATGTCATAGCAACATCAAAATTCAAGCTTGATTCTTTCTTTTTAGCTTCAGCAATAACTTGATTCATATCTTTTTCTTTATCATATTGTAAACAATATTCAATCGATTCATTTTGTAATTCAGATAAACTATTTATTTTACTACTTTTTAATACAACAATTGCATAATGTGTAGATTTCGTATTAGAATTCGTAATATCATCTAATGTTGAATAACCTTTATTGATCATTACTGATCCAAATACCATTAAAACACTTAATAATAAACTTATTACTTTACCAATAATCTCTCTTGGTTTTGTTTTACGATGATGTTCTTTTTTATTAGGTTTCATTAAAGCAAAGCTTATGAAACCTAGTAAAACAAGTATCATCCCAACCATAACAGCATATGTTGTTGGTAAAATATTAAGCTTAAAAATAAAAAATAATAATACTACTGTTGTAATGACCTGTATACCTAATATTACAGGCCAAGATATAATCTTCTTTAATTTTTCCATAATTCATTTCCCTTTTATTTCTATGATAGTATTATCATAGCATAAAAATAATTTGTTGCAATAATATCACCATGATAGTGTCAAGAATTTTGTATAAATTCTTATTTCATGTAAATTAAATTTTAAGTGGATGAGGTTGTTTGTCATTTACTAATTTGGAAACCATTAATCACGACCAACTAAGCCAAATCCTTTATGAATTCTATTCATAAATTTCATCTATCTTTGACAATCTCTGTTTATTTTTTCCGTATTTTATATTTTTAAAGGTGCTACAATGTTTATGATTTTTTTATTTTAACTTTATTGTCCTTTTCTCATAAAATTCTTTCAACATTTTTACACCATTACTCAATATATTATCTATCTCTTTCTTAATTTTTTCATCTAAAGATGCATATAGATTGTTATAATGAGACAAGTATATTTCATCTTGGTTATTCACAACATAGCTTTTTTCCAACAAACTCATAAAATGCTCATTTTTCATAATATTTTTACAAAAATCTTTATTATTTTTTTTAATTATGTAAGATTTAAGATAGAAACTACTTTCTGACATATATATGAGATTTTTTTCTATACTGCTTGTTAATTGTTCTAACTCTGCATCATAATCATCTTCTAATTTTTTATTATTTAAAGTTTTTTTAATACTTGATAATATAACATCTATGATTTGTATTTTTGCTTCATTACAATATTCATCAACAATAGTATTTATATATTCTTTATTTGTGTCAATTATTTCATTAATCTTATCATCCAATATTTCACCTTGATATTCTATTATGTATTTCTTATTTTTTATAATAAAATTAATATATCTATCCCTATATTCTATATCATCTATTACTTGCATTCCTAATGTTAAAATATTAAATGCGCTAATTCTTGTTTTATCTTTTTTTACTATTTCTTGATTACACTTTTCAAAAACATATTCTATTAATTTTTGATACTTCATTTCATTATTTTGTTTTACCAATGCAAATGTTAATTCAAAAATTTCTGAATCTACATCAAATTGTTTTAATCCTTCATATATACATTCAACTTTTTCTAAATGATAGAATAAATAATTAGCATAAAAATATTCAAAAAATGATCGATGAAAAAAATGAAACTTATTTTCTTCTGAAGAAAGCACAAATAACTCAGTTCTTTCTGAACAATAATTTAAAAATTGTTCTGCTGCTATCTCAGTTGCTTGCATTGTTCCATATTGCTTTCTATAATTTTCACATATCATTTCTATTATATCTTGCCGATCAATATCATTATTATTAGGCAATCCCATACTAGCCAATGTACTAAATGTAGTATTTTTCATTAATCCAGTTAAATCATTCCAATTATATTTTTGGTTTTTTTCTTTTTCCCTACTAAATGCAATATATTCAAAACATTTTTTATATAAGTCTAATTTCGTATCTGGTAGATTACGCTCTGACTTAAATATATGTAATAATAAAGATAGAATGAGAAAACTGTTTAGAAAATTTCTATCCATCAAAATATATGCTTTTTCAAAAAATAATTTTTTATCATTTTCATCAAATTTATCCAACTTAATTAAATTGTCTATATATGTTTCTACTTGGTCTTGATCTAATGGTAATATTTCATATACTATATGATCATTTTCTGGAATGAATCCTCTACTTCTAGAAGTAATACATATTTTGTTATTAGGATTTTTATTTTCAAAATATGTAACAATTCGTTCATGCAAATCAGCTCTTTTATTTTTTTCTACTTCATCTAAAGCATCAAATAACAATAAACATCTTCCTGAATCAATAAAATATTCAATCATTTCTTTTGAAATATATTTTCTATCAATTAACGATTCTCTAACAATACAATTTTGGAGATATTCTACCATTGACATAGAATAATCATCATCTAGTTTATATGCTTTCAAATCACCATATATAACAAGATGCTCCTCATCACTTAAAAAATTCAATTGTTCATAATCATTAATAAGTTTTGTAAGAAAAAGAGACTTTCCGTACCCAGGTCCACCAATTATATAAACAAAATTATTACAATCAAAAATATGTTTCCACCCATCATAAAAATGAAAAGGCATAGCATTAATAGCTGAACGAACATTATACTGTGGACAATAATCAACATCATTATAATTAAAATTTATTCGTTGTTTTAATAAAGGTGGAACATAAAATCTAGAAAATTCAAATTTATCTAAAAGATATATTCTTTCTTTACTTTTCCTACTTTTTAACATCTTGTGATATTCACTTACAATTTCACGATATTTTTCAACATGGCAAACTGGGTTTTCTTTAGTCAATTTTTCAATTTTTGTTTGTAATTCTTTTATGAAAAAAAGAATATTACTTTCGCTTTGTCTAATACTTTTATTAAAAAGAGTTACTTGTATTTTTTCACTATTATCTAGTTCGTCATACAATAGTTGATTTGCTAATTCAAAATAATCTTGAAAGAATTTAGTAAAGTCATCTTTTTTTAGAGTTTTTTTATATTCTTTTTTTACTTGCAAATATAAATTATTAATAGTCATTTCATCATAATTTTTATGACTGCTATTATGCCCAGAATATATATCATCAGTTATATTATAAAGAATACATTCTTTTATTAAATCTTTTTGAGATGTAGCAGACAATAATTGATTTAGCATATTAGAATCAATTTTGTCATAATATTTTTTATATATTTCTGCTTTAATAGTTTTATCTATTTTATATAATTGAGCTTCATCGATACTTTTACAAAATATAAATTTTAAAACATCATATATAGCTGAAGATAAAAAACTAACACCAATATCTCCCATAAAAAATATCTCCTTGTCTTTTACTACTATTATAAACTAATCTCTTCTAAATAAATCTCTCGTATATACTTTGTCTTCTACATCATCTAGACAACTATCATAGCGGTTTGCTATGATTGCTTGACTTGTTTCTTTAAATTTATTTAAGTCATTTACTACTTCACTTCCAAAAAATGTTGTTCCATCTTCTAATGTTGGTTCATAGACAATAACTTTTGCTCCTTTGGCTTTGATTCTTTTCATAACCCCTTGGATTGATGACTGTCTGAAGTTATCGCTGTTTGATTTCATTGTTAATCTATATACTCCAACAATTACTTCATTTTCCTTATCTTGATCATATGAATCATTTGATTCATACGCCCCTGCTTTTTCTAATACTTGATCAGCTATAAAATCTTTTCTTGTTCTGTTACTTTCAACAATTGCTTCTATTAAGTTTTGTGGTACATCCGCATAGTTAGCTAATAACTGTTTTGTATCTTTTGGTAAGCAGTATCCTCCATATCCAAAGGATGGATTATTATAATGTGATCCAATTCTTGGATCTAGACATACTCCATTTATGATTTGTTGTGTATCTAATCCTTTTAGTTCTGCATAGGTATCTAATTCATTAAAATAAGATACTCTAAGTGCTAAATATGTATTAGCGAACAATTTTACTGCTTCTGCTTCCGTAAATCCCATAAACAATGTATCGATATCTTCTTTGATGGCTCCTTCTTGTAGTAGTGACGCAAATGTATGTGCTGCTTCTACTAATCTTTCATCTTCCATATCTGTTCCTACAATGATTCTTGAAGGGTAAAGATTATCGTATAATGCCTTTGATTCTCTTAAGAATTCAGGAGAGAAGATGATATTCTTGCTTCCTGTTTTTTCTCTAATACTTTGTGTATATCCTACTGGTATTGTACTTTTAATAACCATGATGGCATCTGGATTGATTTCCATTACTTGTTCAATTACACTTTCTACTGCACTTGTATCAAAGAAGTTCTTCTTTGAATCATAGTTTGTTGGTGCAGCAATAACTACGAACTCTGCATCTTTATAGGCAGCATTAGCATCTAATGTTGCTGTTAGGTTTAATTCTTTTTCTTTTAAATACTTTTCAATATATTCATCTTGAATAGGACTAATACGATTATTAATCTTATTCACTTTATCTTCTATGATGTCCACAGCCATCACTTCGTGATGCTGTGCTAATAATGTAGCGATACTCAATCCTACATATCCTGTTCCTGCGACTGCTAGTTTCATTTTCTATTCATCTCCCTATTAAAATTAAAAAAAGTCTTTTTTGTTATTATTCTATAAATTATTAATTGACACATCAAAACAATAAAATAAATACATATTCCCAATATAATCTTTATCAATAAACTTACTATATTTGATGAAGGCAACGTAATTGTAAATATAACAAAAAACATTATCATTCCTGAAAATAGAAACGGCATTGATTTTTTTACGTATAGCATAATTGGCTGATATCTTTTTACTGCGTTACTTTGATAAATACACACAATTGTTTCAGCCAGTAAAGTACTTATCGAAGCACCAATTGATCCAAAATTTGGTATTAAAATTATATTACCGCTTACGTTGACTATTGCCCCCAAGATTGCCGATATAACATATGCTCTATCCATTTGATGTGGTAACAGATATTGTGTTCGAATAACATTAGCAAACGCTAAAAACAAGCATGTTGGCAACAAAATTAAAAATAATGAAATACATTTTTCATAACCCGCACCATAAAATAATGGTACAAATTCTTTTGAAACACCCATAATTCCAAAGCAAAGTGATGTTGATAAAAACATTGCAAATATGATACTTATATATATCAATTTGTTACTTTGTTCTTCATTTTTTTCAACCATATTTGACATTCTAGGAAGCATTACCGTTCCTAAAGATGTTATTAAAGCAGTTGGAATAGCAATAATTTTTTGTGATGATTCATAGAATCCAACTTCTACTTTCGTAGTCATAATTCCAAGCATAATTTTATCCATAATATTAAATAAGCTTACAGCGATTACTGTTATAAACAAAATTAAATTGGGTTTTATATGCTTGCTAATATCTTGAAAATTAGGTCTATATACTTTAATTTTTTTAATAACATAAGGCCATAACAACAACTGACTCAACAACATACCTGACGTCATAATCAGGCAATATACCACTATATCTTTAGATGTGTTAACAAACCAAAAGATACAAATAGTAGTTAATATTTTTATAGTTGTATTTCTTATGATCGTTAATTTAAATTTTTCCAAGCCGAAAAATAACCAATTGATATCAAAAGTAGCTGATAAAACATAAAAAAACATAGATAAGGATATATATATATTACTAGAAATAAAAAAAGAATATCCTACATATATTATATTAATAATTATTCCCAAAAATAATTGTAATGCATAAATACTCCAAAATGTTTTTGATAATTTTTCCTCATTATCCCTAACCCTAGCTATAGTACGATTACCATAATTATTTAGTCCTAGCATTATAAAAAGAACAAAATAATTAGCAATAGAATAAGCATACGAATACGTTCCTACTCCTTGAGCTCCTAAAACACGTGAAATATAGGGCGTTGTTATTAATGGAATAAACATAACAAGTATTTGATATAAAGAATTATATAAAAAATTTTTTTTAATAGAACTCATCTACATCTCTCCTATATTTTATTATAGTTGCAGGATTCCCAGCAACTATAGCGTTATCCGGTACATCTTTAGTCACAACAGAATTAGCCCCGATAATCGCATTATTTCCTATAAAAATATCACCTATAATTTTTGCACCTGCATACACAATAACATTATTTCCTATAGTAGGATACTTTCCTTTATTTTGCCCTATTGTAACATCTTGATAAATACAACAAGAATCACCTATTTTCACAAATTCACCTATTACAATGTTTTGTAGATGTGGCATAAGAAGTTGTTTACCTATTTTAGAATCTTTTCCAATAATTACCGAATAATCAATATATATTTTTTCATATAAACCACGTGCTAGAAGTTTATAAAGAAAACTATTATTATTTTTTATCTTTATATAATACATCACTATAATATTCGCTCTATATGATTTTAATAAAATAAATTTGATTAATTTCTTCATATATTTTAATCACCATCCATATAAAATTCTTTATACCATTTAGCAAATTTCCTAAGTCCATCTCTTAATGATGTACTTGGTTTAAATCCAAAGTCTCTTTCCAATGCAGATGTATCTGCATAGGTTACTGGTACATCTCCTGGTTGCATTGGTACGAGTTCCTTATGTGCTTCAAAATCATAATCTTTTGGTAATACTCCTGCACTGATCAACTCTTGTTGTAAGATATCTACAAACTCTAATAAGTTTTCTGGATGACTATTTCCTATGTTATAAACTGCATATGGTGGTACTGGCAATCCATCTTCACCTGTCTTTCTTTCAGGAGCTTTCTTCATCACTCTTGATACTCCTTCTACGATATCATCAATGTATGTAAAGTCTCTTTTACAGTTTCCATAGTTAAAGATTTTGATTGTTTCATTGTTTCTTAATTTATTTGTAAATCCAAAGTAAGCCATATCTGGTCTTCCTGCTGGACCATATACTGTAAAGAATCTTAGTCCTGTTGATGGAATGTTATAAAGCTTACTATAGGCATGTGCCATCAATTCATTTGATTTTTTAGTAGCAGCATATAAACTTACTGGATTATCTACCTTATCATCTGTACTGTATGGTACTTTCTTATTAGATCCATAAACACTACTTGATGATGCATAAACAAGGTGTTCTACACCTTTGTTTCCATCATCATAAGAATGTCTACATGCTTCTAAGATGTTATAGAAACCAATCAAATTACTTTCGATATATGCATCAGGATTATTGATAGAATATCTGACACCTGCCTGTGCAGCTAAGTTAACTACAATATTCGGTTTATGTTCTTCAAAGATCTTATCAATCAGTTTCTTATCAGAAATATTTCCATAATAAAAAAACCACTTGTTTGTAGTCTTTTTAACTTCCTCTTTAATTTTATTTAATCTGTATTCTTTTATTGATACATCATAATAATCATTCATATTATCGATACCGATAATATGAATATTTTCATTTTCTTTTAATAATTTTAATACTAGGTTAGAGCCGATAAAACCAGCTGAACCAGTAATAAAAATTTTTTTATTCAATTTAATACATCTCCTTAACAAATAAATTAGATATGATTATTAATATGTAATTTATAATTCTTATACACATTGTTTCCCAAATAGCCTACATTATTAAATTTATATCCCAATTTCCACAATACATATGGAAAAATTAACTGATCTCTTTTTACATCTGTATTTAAAAATTCATTCCACCAAGCGTCCAATATTCTTTTTGACTTATCATTATTTAAATCACTTACTATAACATTACATTCAAATAATCCGAAATTTCTAGGAAATTTTTCATGATTTAATTTCTCAATAAACTTAACTATCTCATCCTTATTTCCTTTTTTTATTGCAATACAACTGTTTGCCTCATCATATACACAATTTCTAGAATTATGATGATGAAAAGCCAGCCCCGTAGATGGATTAATTTGATTAATAAAACATGATATGTTAGAAATAATATCAATGTTTCCATCAATATATATAGAATAATCATACCCCTTTTCTTTAAAAAATGTAGATGGATTCATTTTTGCAAATCTATTCATATTTATTGGACTAGAAGAATTATAAAATTCTATTATATCTATCCAATTCCAATTTTTTGTATTCCTATTTTTTTCAGAAATAATAAAATAATCACATTTAGGATATTTTATAAAGTTATCGTTTATTTCATCATAATTTCCTATGACAGATGTATAAACAGCTATCTTAACGTCACCTATCTTATCGTTAAATTCACAATCATTATTTTCCTTATAATCCACTTTTACTTTATTGCCATGAATATTATTCGTAATAATTTTTTTCAATCTTTTAATATCTCTATTTTTCAAAATATTTTTTATTTTAAATATCTTTCTACCTAATATATACTCTTTTGAATTTTCTAAATCTATTCTCTCTTTGTTTATTAATTCTAATTTTTCCTCTTGATATTTCTCTATCATGTTTTTATCCTCAATTTCTTTTTAAAGTTATAAGTAATAATATAAATATACACAAAAGTCATAATAAAATTATAACTTGCAAAGGGAATTATACTCATACTGAATAATATTCCTTGTGCAAATAGAATAAAACAAGAAATTTTGTAGATGTTTCCTTTTTCAATTTTAAATCTAGACATTATTGCACCAAAAATAAATGATTCAACAATCAATCCAAGAATTCCAAAATCTTTATACATATATCCAAAACACGTAATAAAATAATTCATTTTAATATTTGGTGAAACATAAAATACTGTATTTTGACAATCCATCAAAAAGCTATTTGCTTTTGAAAGTAAAGAGAAATCCTGAATACCAAATATATTTAAAATACCAAAGATTGGCCTAAATATGCCTTGAAATCCATTAACACCATATAAAAATGTACTATTGAAAAGATAATTCATATCTAAAGATTTAGAAAAGAATACTAAAGACCCTGCATAATAAGTATAAAAATTTTCAAGTAAATTTACACCACGTTCAATAGTTAGCAAACTTGTTAATATACCAATAATTAATATACTATACATTATTTTCTTTTTATTTTTTTTTGAAATTTTTTTTCTATAATAAAAAAGCAAAATACATAATGAAATAAATAATTGTATCATAACCGATCTTCCACCATCCGAAAGAAAAGACAACATAGTAATTAATAATACTTTAATAATATTTTTTATATTAATTTTATTTTGAAATAAATCTACCATCAAAATAATACTTACGCATCTAATAAAAGGTTTCGCAAAATAAACCTGTAATGTCAGTAAAAATCCAGATAAATTCAAAGATTCATTCAATATCATTTCTGTTCTAGCTGATGTTATTCCTGATGTTAATATTATTGGTAATAATAACATAATTTTTTTTAACATAATTAAAATAGCAAAAAACAATAAAATGTACATTAAATTCTTTCGATATTTAAAATTTAAAGTTTGTATATGTAATTTATTTCTACAAAATAACTTTATATTACTTGTCAAAGTACCAAAATAAAAAAACAAGTTACCCAGTAAAACTATACTGTACGTTTTGTTAGATATTTCAAATAGTCCAAAGAAATGGAACATAGATAAAAATACAATCATAAACCAAAATGAATGAAAAATGAAAGGCAAAGATAGTATAGTGTTCTCCTTAAAATAGGATAATATTGCAAATAAAAATATTCCAATTAAAGCAATAAAAATCACTATAATTTTCCAAAAGTTGCCAATAGAATGAATTTTAACTTATCATTCTTTGGCAAATCTGCTTTTAATAATGAAAAAATAAAATGTATTTTTTTTTCTTTATAATTTGCAATACTCTTTATTAAACTATCTTTCATATCAAAATGATTTACAATATAAGAACAATTCAAACTAATACACAATTGCTTTTTATTTTTAAAATAGAAAGTATATATTTTTTTCAATTTCTTATAAAAACTATTAGGTGTAACTCCACAAGCATTTCCTCCATGTACTCTATAATTAATGTAACTATTACTATCATAAAAAGAATTACCTATAGAATTGGCAACCAAATTCACCCAAATATCATGTGTCATTCCCTTTGGCATTTTTAATTTTTTAAGTTCACTCATTAATTCACTGTTCCATACCATTGTACACCCATATCCATTATATATATAAAAATAACGTGAAAAATATTTTTTTACATATTCATTGTTATATAAATAATATCTACTATTGTTAACCATATCAAAAACATTAAGATTACTATAATACAACATTGGTTTTTTACTATTATTTATAGATTTAATGGCTGTAATTAGTTTATTTTTTTCCCAAATATCATCTTGATCACTAAAAGCATAATAATCCGCACCAATATTCATTTTTAATAATGAATAAAAACTCTCAGCAAAGCCAACATTTTCACCCTTGAAAACAGTTATATTAATATTTTTTGCTGCAAATTCATATAAAATTTTTAATGTATTATCAGTTGATCCATCATCTCGAACATATAAATTTACTATAACATCCTCTTGAATTAATATACTATTCAATTGTTCAGTTAAGTATTTTTCACCATTATAAGTTGACAATAATACAGCAACTTTATTTTTCATTCAAAACACCATCCCATTTATTACTTTCAAAATTATATTTTTTTATTACCTTTGCCGGGTTACCTACAGCAATACAATAACTTGGTATAGATTTTGTAACAACACTTCCAGCACCAATGACTACTTTATCCCCTATTTCAACTCCAGGTAAAACAATTACTTTTTCACCTAGCCAACAACCTTTTCCTATTTTTACATCACTACAAATAATATCTTGATCTTTATAAGATAAATTGTGAACAGGGTTTATACTGTGATTTTCTGAAATAATGGCTACATCACTTGCAATTATAGTATCACTACCAATTGTTATTTTTCCTCCAATTATAAATGAATCTCTATTACAAATATATACATTATCACCCAAATAAAGTGACTTATCTAAATCATGATTAAAAAAATTTATTCTGACATCTGTCCCAATAGAAATATTTTTTCCCAATTGTATTCTTTTATAGTGTTTTATATTTGCTCTTCTTTTAATAAATAGAAATTTATTTATAGGAGTTCTAAAGGCAATTAAAGGATGAAAAATAAACATATAAATAGTTTTAATAATTTTTTTCATTTAAAATCTCCATTATTTTTTTATTACTTCCCCATACTGCTTTTGAATCATAAGGCCTATCAGGAAATGCACCATATTCTAATTTAATTTTATATCCTTCATCTTTTATAAATTTCTCAACTCTATTTGATAATTTTTCTGGATATCCTGAGCACGAATTAATTATTCCATTTATCTTTTTTTGTTCAACAATAGAAGCAACTTGAAAAGAGAAATCATTATAATCTATAAAATCCCATTGATTTGTACCTGTTGTAAATGGAAATGTAGTTTTTCCTTCTTGTACAGCTTTAGTGATTTTTGAAAAAATAGACGATCCATAATGTGAATTACCAACAATATAATACCCTCTAATCCATTGACATATAGCTTTATGTTCCTCGCACAATAAAAAAGTCGCCTTTCGTAAAGCATCTTTAGAAATTCCATATAAACTTTGCGGATTTGTTGGAGTATTTTCATTAATGCATCCTTCATAAAATCCAATTTCATGCATGGTACCTAAAACTGCAATATGTTTTAATCCTCCATCCAATAAATGTTTTATAAACAAATAATGAGATGGTAAATCTTCCATGTGACTGATTGCATTATGTACAAATCCATTTCTCCACGCTAAATGAAGAACAACATCAGGTTCTCCAAAATATTCATATGGATTAGTTAATGAAAAAATATCTGCTTGCACCTTTTTAGCACGATTATCTACATTATCTAAACTTAAATCACATACAATTACTTCATTATTATCTTCAATTAATTGTTTTACTATTCCTTGGCCTAGATACCCATTCGCTCCTGTTACTAGTATTTTCATTTTTTTTCACCGCCTAAAATTCTATCAGATACAAAATCAACTCCCATCATTCTTCCTATTACTTTTAATGGTTTCTTCGACCATTCAGGAGAATGAAAATTTACAAAACATTTCAAGTTATATTTAAAATTATCCTTTTTATTTAAAACATTTCTATTTTTTAAATCAAATGTATAATTTTGCTTTTTGAATATTTTAATACACTTAGGTAAATATTGGCTTTGGATAATACCATGTGTAATTTCTAAAATATTACTATCATCTTGAATAGAATCAATTTTCCCGTTATTATGTAATCCTTTCCCTAATAACTTAAATTCGAAAATCCATGGATTGTAGTTTCCTTCACCTATCAATTCTAATAAATATTTTTTATTCCAAATTGCAGGTTCTAAACATAATCCATACTTATCACTTGAAGGAATGATTTTTATATGTTTTTCTTTTTTAAAATGCTTACCCTTCATCTTTTTTTGATCAAGTATTCTACAAAAAGTTAAATTATTATCTTCCATTAAATTAACAATATGTTCCAGTTTTTTTCCATCAACATTTCTTGTTGTAAAGAAATCCTCTAATAATAAAACAACATAATCTTCATTAATTTGTTCTAATGCAGTTCTAGCCTTATTACTCCATTCTGAATTTTCACCAGCACTTATTACTTCAACACCATCATAATTTGGATGTAACACACTCGTAACCAGATAAGTTTTTGGTCTTATAGTACTAGGCCAATATTTATTCAATAACTCAAAATAACTATCCCATACATCAACATAGCCATCATATCCAATTATTAATAACGCAACATTCATTTTTTTCTCTCCTCTTCTATAAAATTAATTAATCCTTTTATTTCTTCGGCAGAATTTTCCAAATATTTATTTTCATTAACCAAATATGCCCATTTTGTTGTCAATTTGTATTGAATTGGATTTTCAACTATATAATTATTAAATTCTGTACCATTTATTTTTTTATATAATAGATCACTTTGTATTGGTTCAGTTACACAATTTAAAACTTTAATTGAGTTAGATATAACCAATTCAACTATCTTATCTAATTTTCGTAAATCAAAATACTGATATATTGATCTTGAATCTGTAAATCTTAAAGAATTATATTTTGAATTAAGAAAATATGAACTTAGTTTTGAATCCTTATTTATATTATAAAAAATTTCCCCATTTTTTTTATAATATAAAAAAATAGTTGGAAATTCTTTTTCAACATTTATGTAATCTTCAATCTCCAAAAATTTTGGAACGGGAGAGATTAAATCATATATATAATTTTTTTTCAAATTATTACCATAAATAGCTGGGAGTCTAACTATATGATAATCTTTAACATTTTGCTCTACCCATTTTTCTAATAGAAATCTATTTTTTCCATAAGTATGTAGATTATTAACATTACTTATGTAATCTTCATTTTTTCCATCCAAATCATCATAAACATCGACAGAAGAAATTAATATCAATTTCTTAGGATTAATTTTAGTAATATTTAATTTAGCATCTTCAATATTCTTTTCATCCTCTTTTGGAAACTTATTTGCTAAAATCTTTGTTCCCCTTACACCTGCATAAACTAATAAATCTGGATGTAAATTATAGGCATTTTCAATATTTTTACTATTAAAAGTATAATCAAATTGCATTATTTTTTTTAGGTTACTACCTACAAATCCTGTATCACCAACTAATATTTTCATAATATCTCCTAATCTAAATAATATCTTTTTATGCTATTCAACGCATACCACATAAAATAATAGCATCGCTTAAAAAAAGGTATACATAAATAATTTTTATATATATTCCATAAACCAAGCGCAGCTTTTTTTTTGTTTCTAGAAGCAGAATTGCTAAGAATTCTATAATGTGCAATTATATTATCGTATCCATGTGCGATTGCACCTTGTTTTAAAATTTTTGCCCACAACAAAAAATCCCATGCCATGTTTACACAAGGTATTGGTTTAATATTGATTTGATTTCTATCTATCATCACAGTTAAAAGCCCAATATTACTGTTTTTCAACATAGCTTTATATGACATAATTTTTGGTATTTTTATAATTTTATGTAACGATTTAGAATTGCTATCAATCCAATCATAACTTGCATATGTAAATGCATAATTATTTTCTTGCATAAAATTAATTTGTTCCTCTAATTTTGTCTCAATCCATAAATCATCAGAGTCCAAAAAAGATAAATATCTTCCTTTCATACAATTAAATGCCACATTCCATGCATTTGCCGCACCACCATTTTTTTCCAGATTTATTACTTTTATACGATTATCCAACGCCGCATATTCATTTGCAATTTTTAAAGTATTATCTTTTGAACAATCATTTACAATAATCATTTCCCAGTTTTTATATGTTTGCGCCAATACACTTTCAATCGTCTCACCTATATGTTCTTCGGCATTATATGCAGGTGTTATTATGCTTACTAAATCATCTACCATCACTTTACCACCTTCTCAATATTTTTTATAAGATGTACCTTATTTTTAAAAGTCATATTCAATAATGTATGAATGTATTGTACTAAAAGCAAAGTTAAAATCACACAAATAAAACAGATAAAAAAACACGCAAATAAGGTGGTATTTTTTAAAAACAATGTCATTACTGTTGCAAGAAAGAAAATAAAACTCATAACAATTAAAAAGTATTGAATGGAATATGTATGAATTAATAATGACTCTAATCCCTTTGATATTCTTTCTCTTTTTTCTTCCTTATCATATTTGATATATTTTTTTGATGCATTATAGAAAATCGTACTATTATCCAAGCCACACGTATTAAGAACTGATGTGTTATTTGAAAAGTATTTTGACATCTTACCTACTCTATTGATAGCTCGTCTTGAAAATATTTTAAATCTTTCAGGATATATTTTTTGATCTTTTTTACTCCAAAATTATAAATATTATAATAAATTTTTTGGATAATTGTTGCTTTTTTATTTGGAGAAACAAATACAACATCATTTCCTTCTAATGATTTTTTATAAGCTTCAATAATCAAATTTGTTTCGTAATCTAAAATAATACTTTCAAATTCATAAACAAAGTCCCCTATAGCTAAATCAAGACCAGAAGCCATAGCCTCTTCAATTGATTTACAATATGATAGTGAGATTATATTTAATGAAACATCAGAGAATTTTTCATTATGTACTTTTTTTAATATATCTATTGTTTTATCAGTTGAATCATTATTTACACAAATAAATTCATAATGTTCAAAATTTTCACCTATAACTTTCATTACGCTACTAATAAATTTTTCTATATACAATTCAAAATTACGTACATAAAACACAACAGATACAAAACTTTTTTCTTTATTTATCATAATATTTCCTCCAAATCATATATTGTATTTATTTTTCCCGATAATACTGTATAAAAATACGGTTTTTCACTATATTGTTTAATTACAGTAGGTCTTGAATCATCAATTTCTGACGCCATTAATATTGGTTTCATAGAATATAACGATTCCACATATTCAAATTCAAAGTTATCTTTCATATATTTTTTTGCTAAATTAGACATATATTCCCATGCAGTTTTAGGCTTGTTTTTGCAAAAATTGCAATTACCTAACGAGTATTTTGAGCAATAACTTTCATTACCTTTTTGACAATCAAAAGTTGGTAAATCATCATATGAAACTTGATGTGGAGTAAATGTCACAGATGTTAAAGAATGTAATCCTGTTTTCCCAAATGGCATTATAGAAAAAAATGGACCATCCATCACTGTAAATCCGACATTCGCTAATTGCTTATTCGTTTTACATAATATTATTTCACAAAGTTCATACTTAATTTTTAATTTTTCATAATTCAACATATCTAAAATTTGATTAATAGATGCATACGTTGTATTTAACAAATATGGTGTATTAAACATCCCTTTATCAGTTTTCAAAATAAAAAACTCTTCATCTTTACGAATAGTTTCTATATTTGTATCATATAATATTGTTATATTTTTTAAATCACAAATTTTTTTTAAAAAAATATCTCTTAATATTTTTGCATCATATGTATATTCTCTCGTCAAAAATGCACCATCACATAACTCTTCGTTAAAGTAATTGTTCGCAGGTAACTCTTCACATTTTATCATTGTATCTTTACAAAATTTTTTAAACTGTTCTCTATTTGTCCATGAAAATGCTGAAGAAGTTGCATAGATTTGTTTAAAATCATCATGAATGCACTCTGGAAAGTCACTTACAAATCTATCAAAATAATTTGCTGATTTTTTTGCGGTAGAATACGATCTTGGATAATGATACCCCATATGTACTCTGGCTTGATTTATGTATGTAGCTCTTCCAAAAGCTTCAGAGTCTTTTTCAACTACTAACACTTTTTCATTTTTTTTCCCAGAATAAATAGCAGAATATAACCCATATATTCCCGCACCAATAATAATTTTATCAAACAGTTCCAATTTATTGTCCTTATATCCTTTAACAGTCCCTTTCTAAGTGGGATCATATAAAAATACTTTACCTTTCTATCAATCTTTTTCATCCGTGATTGATTACGTTTTTTTAATTTTAGTATATTACTTAGCCCCTTCCCCCGTTAATACAGTTTTAATTGTTAAATAAAAGATTTTAAAATACATTTTAAATCCTCTTTGTTCTATGTACTCATTATCTAAAATCCACTTTTCTTTAGGTGTTACGTTATATCCACCGTTAATTTGAGCCCATCCTGATAATCCAGGTGCCACCATTAATCTTGTCACAAAACCTGGATTTTCAGCATTGAATTCAACTGTTAATTTAGGCACTTCAGGTCTTGGCCCAATAAGTGACATTCTACCAAATAAAACATCTATTAATTGTGGTAATTCATCAATTCTATGTTTTCTAATAAATTTGCCAACTTTAGTAATTCTTGGATCATCATCTTCTGCCCATTTTTGTCCATTAGCTTCTGCATCAATTCTCATTGATCTAAGTTTATGTATTTTCATTAGTTTACCATTTTTCCCAACCCTTACTTGTGAAAAAATAGGGTATCCTTTTGAATCAATTCTAATAATAATTGAAAAAACCAAAATAAGAACTAATGCAGGAATTAATGCAACTAGAGAAAAGATAACATCTACCAACCTTCTAAAGAATTCATATGCATATTTTGGTTTATAGTTTACTGTATTTTTATATTTTTCTATTTCATCTCTAAAATAACTTTCATAATCATTCTGTTGGATTATTGGCTGTTCAATACCAACACCATTTGAATCTAATTCCATATTCATACCCCTCCCTAAATAAAATATAAAAACTATATTTTACTAATAATTTCTAGACCTACTTGTACTCTTGTAATCTTTCCAAGTAGTTCTACATCGACATAAGCGATTCGCTTATGTCGATCTATCTTTGTGATATATCCTTCCAGATTCATTAAAGGACCATCTGTAATAATAATCTTATCATTTTCGATAACACCTCGAGACATATCAACCACATGATTTCTATTAGAAAACTTTGTTAAAAACATGGCTTCTTGAGGATATATAGGATAGATGTCTTCTCCATCATTTCCTAAAAGCTTTGTAAGATCTGGTATCTTTTTCAGTTCTGTATAAAGTTGCTCAACTTTATCAGTAATCATAAAGATATATCCCTTAAAAAGAATATCATCGACAATATGCCATGTACCATGATATTTCTTTTTCTTTTTCGTGATTGGAATAAAACAATCAAGTAAAATACCATGATCAATATAGAACTGACATTTCTTAACGATTTCTTCTTCTTTTCCTGTTCTTACTTGAACAACATACCAATTATCAAACATACAATAACCTCCATTTGAGCATGCTTCGCCCATCCAATAATTCTATTGGACTCTTTTCTAATATATAAGATAAGAGAAAACAACGCGGCACAGCGACGATTCTTTTCTATTTATCTTTTGTCATCATGATTACTTTCAAATTTTTTAAACCACTCATTAATTGAGAGGATACACATATCCCATCTTACTTACAAAAAATAAGTATAATTCATTAAGCCTTCTTTTACATGTATTACATAATATAAAAAGCTTTGATAAAATCATACTTATTTGTTTCGATATAAATATTCTTTTTAATTCTAAAAAATACTTTTTTATGTACATATTTGTACCCCCCCCCCTCAATTTTTCAAAGTTAATACGACGTATTTTCGAGTTCATCTATAATCACTCGTATTATACCGTGATTTGTTAAAATATCAATAAATATGTTATTTTTTGTCAATTTATTTTGATTTATTTTGATATTTTTTCACTTTAGTTACTGAGCGGTCGATTTTTACAACTAAACGGTCGAATTTATGACTTTTCCTTTCCTTATATAATAAGACTTCTATAAAAAAATCTAATTCTGTTGATTTTTAAAGGCTTTTGTTAGATAATGAGCATCGACGTAGTATCTATAATTGTTTATAAAAATATGTATTAAAGGAGATTAAGTAATGGATAATCAAGAAATCCAAAATGAAGAGATTGAAATTAATTTAGCTGAATTGTTTCAAGTATTAAAAGAACATTTACATATCATTATTATTTCAACATTGATTTGTGCTATATTAGTGGGAGCTTTTACTATTTTCTTTGTTAGTAAAAAATATGAATCAACGGCTCGTATTTTCCCAAAACCAGAAGTTAACGAAGGAATCGTTGACTATTCACAAATTAACTCAAATAATTCGATGACTAAAAACTATGTAGCTTTACTTGGAGGAAACAATATTCAAAGTAAAGTTGCTAAAGAATTAAACGTTGATACAAATGTTGTTTCTTCTGCTTTATCTATTTCAAATGAAACAGATACCCAAATTATTTCTATTTCAGCAACAACAACTGATCCACAACTCAGTAAAAAAATTGTTGATACAACGGTTAATGTCTTCACAAATGAAGTGAAAGAAACTTTAAATATCAACAATATTACAACAGTTGATGATGCAAAACTTCAAACATCACCTGTTTCACCAAGTGCTCCTAAAAATATAGTTATTGGTGGTTTAGTAGGTGCTATTTTAAGTATTGGTATTATCTTTATTAGATTTATGTTAGATAATCGTTTACATACTAAAGAAGACGTTGAAAAATATTTAGAAATTCCAAATCTTGGCGTTATTCCTTATTTTGAGGATTAGTTATGGCTTTTATTGATATACATGGTCATTATGCATGGGATATAGATGATGGAATGCCATCACTTGAAGATGCTAAAAAGGCTTTAGAAAAAGCTAAAAACAATCGTATTTCTACGATTGTCGCAACACCTCATGTTGTTTCTGGAAAACATACTTTAAAAGATTTAGAAATTATTAAAGATAGAATTCATGATTTAAAAGAGCTTGCTAGAGTTTATAATATTGAGGTTTTAGAAGGGTGTGAACTCTTCTTAAATCATGATTATCTAGAAGCACTTGAACAAAACATCTTTATACCTATTGAAAATACCCATTATTTACTTGTAGAATTTGATGTTAGAAAAGAATTAGGAAATGAAAATGAAGTAGAAGATCGTCTTTATGAAATTCAATATAAAGGATATACTCCCGTTATTGCTCATGTTGAAAGATACTTTAAAGATTCTTTAGATATCGAAAGAATTCAAGATTTTATAGATAATGGTTATCTTATTCAAGTTAATGCAACAAGCTTTTTGGGATATCATGGTAAACATGCTCAAAAGTTTGCTTATCAATTATTAAATCAAGGATTACTTCATGCAATTGCAACGGATACTCATCGTTGTGATGGACATCGTTCTCCTTGTTTACAAGAAGTCTTTGATTTACTTGTAAAGAAATATAGTTATGAAGATATTCATACATTAATGTATGAAAATCCTCTACATATCATCAACAATGAAGAAGTTGATCCTATTGAAGGAAAAACATCCTTCTTTAAAAAAATATTTAAAAGGAGATAATTATGGCAAAAAAAACGAGTAAAAGAAAAACATTAAATATTTTAGATAAAAATAAAAAACATAGCCAATTTGATTATACTGAAATCTTTCGTCATATTCGTACAAACATTGAATTTTCTACAGTAGACAAAGACATTAAATCACTTTGTATTACTTCATCACAAGCTGGTGAAGCAAAAACAACACTATCTATTAACCTTGCTTATATTTTTGCAACAAAATATAATAGAGTTTTATTAATTGATTGTGATTTAAGAAAAAATACTTTACATAAATATATGGGATTATCAAACAAACATGGTTTAACAGATGCTTTACTTGAATATCGTCAAACTAAAAAATTAAATGTTGAATACTTCCAAAGTGTAAAAGATCCTTCTTTTGCAGGTACTATGGCTGTTTTAACAAGTGGGATTCATATTCCTAATCCTTCTGAATTATTAGGATCACATGTATTTAAAGATTATATTAATGAATTAAAGAAATCCTTTGATTTCATTATTATTGACTGTGCTCCTATTGGAATGATATCTGATGCCATTCCTGTAGGAAATGCCGTTGACGGGACTATTTTTGCTATTTCTTCACAAGATACTAATAAAAAAGATGCTGCAAATTGTGTAAAACTACTTCAAAGAAATAATGTAAACGTTTTAGGAAGTGTTTTAACAAAAGCAAAATCTATATCTGGTAGTCATTACTACTATTACTAATATGAAAAAAGTTACTTTTTCTATTACTGTTGTTGTTTTACTTGCTATGATTGTTGGTTTAATTGGTTATGACCGTTTTTCAACAAGTCAAAACGCTAAAAAATACCAAGCAGAAGAAAAAACAACAACTACAACAAAAGAAGAAACAACAAAAACAAAAACAAAAAAGGAAAAAAATAGTCAACGTATTTATTGTATTGGTGATAGCTTTACCTTGGGAAGTGAATTTGCTAGTTACCCACTTAATTTAGAATCACTTACAAATAGTGAAATTATTAAATTCGGTGGAAACCAAGATACAACTTTTGATTTATCTATTCGTGTAGGAAGAACAAAGATTTTCGCTAATAATATCACCATCCCTGGTGATAAAGAAGCTGTAGACCTTACTTTCTATAATGAAAAAGGTGAACAAGTAGAAGCTTTAAAAAATAGTGGATCAAACTTCGATGAAGTTACCATTCAAGGTATTAAAGGAACTTTAGCTTACGATTCATCTCGTAATATTCATACATTTACAAGAGAGAAATCTGGAAAAGCTGTTACCCTAACAGCTCCTGCACAAATCGAAGCAACACTTCCTGAATTCAATGAAAATGATATCGTTATTATCTTTTCTGGAAACTATGATAAACAAAACAACCAAGATGTTTATCGTACAATCACTTATCAAAGAGCTATTTTAAACCAAATTAAAACACAAAAATATATTGTTGTATCAATGACATCAAAAAGACAAAACAACCTTGTAAGAGACGATAATAACATCTTAAAAGAAGAACATAAAGATCACTTCTTAGACTTTAGAACTTATCTTCTTACAAATGGCTTAAAAGATGCAAATATTACAGCTACTGAACAAGATCAAAAAGATCTTACAAATAGCTATATCCCATCAAGTCTTCTAAAAGAAGACAAATTCGCAGGTAATGATACATTCAATCAATTACTTGCAAACCAAATCTATCAAAAATTACAAGAACTACAATATGTCAAATAGAAAATACCTCCACTGGAGGTATTTTTATATAAAATAAAAGCTCTAGTCTCCCTGAACCCTTATAACGAGAGATTACTACTAAAGCTTAGTTAACAACTTGTGTACTCATTAAGTACACTTTTATATTATGCTCATTCTTATAGCTCGATATTATCAAAGAAATAATTCTTCATATATTCATCTTTTATTCCAACAAATCTTGGACAATCTATCCAATGATTTTTAGTTTACAACAATATATAATTTAACTAATTAAAATTATATTAAACATAAGGAAATGAATAATTTATGAAATTAGTACCTATAGGAATTGAAAACTTTAAAGAAATGATTGATAAAAATGCTTATTATGTAGATAAAACAAATCTTATTGAAAATGTATTAAACGAACAGAGTGTCTTTTTTACAAGACCTCGAAGATTTGGAAAGACTCTTAATATGTCGATGCTTTATTATTTCTTTTCTATTAAAGAAAAGGATAATGCTTATTTATTTAATGGATTAAACATTTCTAAAAATAAAGAAGCTATAAAACATCAAAATCAATATCCAACACTTTTCATTACTTTAAAAGATATGAAAAATAGTTCCTATGAAAAACAAATGAATCGCTTTAAAGAAGTTATTTGTTTGTGTGCAAAAAGTCATCTTGAATTGCTTAATAGTGAGAGATTATTAGCTTCTGAAAAGAAACTTTTTCAAAAATATGTTGATAATGAAACAGAAGATAATGAATTAGAAAAATTATTATTCAATATCTCATATTTTCTTTATAAACATTATCATCAAAAAGTCATCATTCTTATTGATGAATATGATGTACCTTTACAATCTGCTTATCAATATAACTATTATTATGAAATGGTAGAATTTCTAAGAAATGTCTTTTCTTCAGCACTTAAAACTAATGATGCTTTAGAAAAAGGAATCATGGCAGGTTGTCTTCGTATTTCTAAAGAAAGTATCTTCACCGGTTTAAATAATTTTAAAGCCTATTCTATTCTTTATAAATCAAAAAATGAGTAAAAAGAAATCTTACAATTATTAAAAGATTATAATCTAACAGATTATGTAGATGAAGTTAAAGAATGGTATGATGGTTATTTATTTGGAAACATCGAAATCTATAATCCTTGGAGTACACTTATGTATGTTGATTGTAAATTAAATAGCTCAGATAACAAACCTATTTCCTTCTGGGCAAATACCAGTGGAAATGATCTTGTTGTCAACTATATTCAAAATGGCAGTGATGAACTTCATGAAGAATTTGAACAACTCATTCAAGGAAAGTCTTTAACGAAATAATATTAATAATATCTATAGTTTTCCTTTACTTACAGGATATTTAAAGATAAAAGAAGATTTAGGAGAAAATAAGTATAAACTGATTATTCCCAATAAAGAAGTCTATGAAATCTATAAACAAACTTTCATGTCTTATTTTGAAGACTATACTTTTGTAAGAAAAGAAGATCTTTATCAAAGTCTTGTTAAAGGAGATGTAGATCAAGCAAATGAAATACTAGGAGATATCTTATCTAGAAGTATCAGTTACTTTGATAATGAAGAATCTTTTTATCATGGTTTTCTATTAGGACTCTTTAGTGGTAAAAAGATCAAATCAAATCGAGAAGCGGTGCATGGAAGATTTGATTTATGTATCTTACCTAAACAAATCTTTCAGACAGCTCTTGTTTTAGAATGTAAACATTCTAAGAGCGTTAAAGATTTAATAAGTGATGCAAGTGAAGGAGCCCAACAAATCATTGATAATAAATATGAAGAAGAAATCATCAATGAGGGATATCTTCATGTAAAAGGATATGGCATATCCTTTTATAAGAAATACTGTTATATTGTAAAAGTGCAAGCTTAAGCCTGCACTTTTATTTATTATGTAAAGATATTTCATTAATTACCTGTTTATATGTTTTTCCTTGTCGATCAACAAATAAAACAGAACCATCATCTAATAGCTTTTGAAAACAAACTTCTCCATAATCACCATATTCTACCCATTGATCTTTTAAATAAGAAATACTATTAGCGTATTCTAAAACCTTATGAAACTGATTTGTTTGATATAAATTATAATAAATCAACATAAATGTTTTCAGTCCAATAGCAAGTTTAGATATTTTATACTCTTTATGAGTAATTTGTTTCATTGATTGAAAATCTTCATTATTAACATTCAATCCTATTCCTACAATGACTCCTTTTAAATCAGGATCTAAAATTGTTTCTACTAAAATACCACAAATCTTTTTTCCATCGACATAAATGTCATTAGGCCATTTAATCGTTGCTTTAATACGATAACGATCAAGTAAACCAACAACACTACATGTTGCTAATTGTGTCATTTTCCAAGCATCTTCTATTTTATGAAAATCTTTAAATAAAAAACTCATAATCAAATTCTCATTTGCATGACTTTCCCAAACATGACCATTTCTACCTCTACCTTTTGTTTGATATTTGGCAGTGACACATGTTTGCATAGGTAAATTTTGATATTCTCTTTTTAAATAATCATTTGTTGAATCAACTTCTTCTAGCTCTATCAGTTTCATAGTTTCACCTCTTTATCATGATAAAATAAAAAAAATTGCAATTCAAGATTATTGAATTGCAAATGTAAGTTCAGCTTTGCAAACAACTTTACCATTTACTTTTGCAATAGCTTCACCAATTCCTACGGGTCCTTTTTGTTTAGTAAGAACACATTCCATTTCTAAAACATCCCCTGGTGTTACTTGTCCTTTAAAACGACAATTTTTAATACCACCAAAAAAAGCAATTTTTCCTTTATTTTCTTCTTTTGATAAAATAGCAATACATCCTACTTGTGCCAAAGCTTCGACAATCAAAACTCCTGGCATGACATGATGACTTGGAAAATGTCCACAAAAATGCATTTCATTAACACTGACACATTTGATTCCTTTAGCATACTCACCTGGTTTATAATCTGTAATTCGATCTACTAAGGCAAAAGGATAACGATGAGGATTGATTTCTTGTATTTGATTACTATTAAGTTCCATTACTCTTCTCCATATTTCTTAAAAATAATTGAGGCATTATGCCCTCCAAAACCTAATGAATTTGACATTACATAATTTAATACTTGTTTTCTTCCATGATTTGCAACAATATCTAAATCGCATTCTTCATCAAAATTTTGATAATTAATAGTTGCTGGAATAAAGTTATCTTCTAATGCTTTAACACATAAAACACCTTCAATTCCACCAGCAGCTCCTAAACAATGACCTGTATTTCCTTTTGTTGAAGATACAGCTACTTTATGAGCATGATTTTTAAAAGCTTTTTTGATTGCAGCCGTTTCTAACTTATCATTCATCGGTGTTGATGTTCCATGAGCATTAATATAATCAATTTGATTAGCTTCAAGAGAAGCATCTTGAAGTGCATTGATCATGGCTTTAGCACCTCCAATACCTTCAGGAGCTGGAGCTGTCATATGATAAGCATCACAACTAACACCATAACCTACCATTTCACAATAAATATGTGCCCCTCTTGCTTTAGCATGTTCAAGTTCTTCTAAAACAAGCATTCCTGCTCCTTCGCCCATGACAAAACCATTTCTTTCTTTATCAAAAGGAATGGAGGCACGTTTGGGATCATGTGATTCACTTAAAGCTTTCATTGATGTAAAACCACCAATACCAAGAGGAGTAATGCTTGCTTCGCAACCTCCAGCAATGGTTACATCTAAATAACCATCACGAATATTTCTAAAGGCATCACCAATAGCATTTGTTCCTCCCGCACAAGCTGTTACAGGACATGTAGCAAGTCCTTGTGCTTTAAAGGCAATGGCAATTTGACCAGCTGCTAAATTAACAATGGTCATAGGAATAAAGTATGGAGAAACACGATCAAATCCTTTCTTTAAACCACGTTGATGATTTTCTTCAATAGATCCTAATCCTCCAATACCACTTGATACTACTACCCCAAAACGATCATGATTTATAGAATCTATCTCTAATTTAGAATCTTTGATAGCTTCTTTAGCTGCAATCAGTCCATATTGAATAAATTTATCCATTTTACGAACATCTTTTTTATCTAAATATTCAGTAGCTTCAAAGTTCTTTAATTCACCTGCTACTTTTACCTTCATATTTGAAGTATCAAATGATTGAATCAAATCAATCCCACATTGATGATTTAAAATACCCTTCCATGTATCATTTACATTATTTCCAATAGGTGTTAAAGCACCTATTCCTGTTACGACAACTCTTCTTTTCATATGCTTCTCCTTTACATAGCCATGCCACCATCAACATGCAATGTTTGTCCAGTAATGTACTTTGCTTCATCACTTGCTAGAAAAACAACTGCATTTGCAATATCTTGAACACTTCCAAATGCTCCTAAAGGAATTTGACTTTTCATTTGTTCTTTAATATCATCACTTAAAACATCTGTCATTGCTGTTTGAATAAAACCTGGTGCTACTGCATTAACAGTAATACCACGACTTCCAACCTCTCTAGCAAGAGACATTGTCATTCCAATAATTCCTGATTTACTAGCAGCATAATTGACTTGTCCAGCATTTCCCATAACGCCTACAACAGATGACATGGAAACAATACGTCCATATTTTTGTTTCATCATTAATTTTGTCGCATGTTTCATACAATTCCATGTTCCTTTTAAATTGACATCAATAACTGCATCAAAATCATTTTCTTTCATGCGTAACATTAAGCCATCTTTTGTAATTCCTGCATTATTAATTAAAATATCCAATCTTCCATATTCATTTTTAATTGTTTTAAACATCTCTAATGTTTCATCATAACTTGCTACATTTGCAGGTAAGATTTCACATTTTCCTCCAAGACTTTCAATTTCATTTTTTGTCATTTGAGCAATTTCTTGATTATTCCCTAAATCTATATAATTAATTAAAACAAAAGCACCATTTAAAGCTAATGTTTTAGCAATTTCTTTACCAATACCTTGTCCTCCACCTGTAACAAGAGCAATTTTATTTTCTAATCTCATTTTATTCTCCCTTCAAAGCTTTCACTGTTTTTTTCAATGATTCCATATCTTCTATTTGATAAAGCTGAATACTTCGATCTATCTTTCTAACAAAACCACTTAATACCTTTCCTGGTCCTACTTCAATGATCGTATCAACACCTTGATCTATCATATAGCGAATACTTTTTTCAAAGTAAACAGGTGACATCACTTGCTTTTCTAAAATTTCTGGTATTGATTGATATTCGATTTCATGACCTAAAGTATTAAAAATAACAGGTATTTTCATTTCATGAAAAGTTTCTTTTTTAAATCTTTCTTTTAAAGCAAGTGACGCTTCTTTTAATAAAGACGTATGAAAAGGTCCACTCGTATTTAAAGCAATCACTCTTCTCGCTTTATTTTCTAAAGCTAATTCTTTAACTTTTTCCACAGCCTTCTTTTCACCAGCAACAACAAGTTGACCAGGACAATTATAATTAGAAATAGAAACAACCCCTAATGAACTTGCTTGATGACACAAATCTTGTAAAAGTTCTTCCTTCATTCCTAAAACGGCAATCATTTCACTTTCAATTTCTGATACTGCTTCTTGCATGACTTTTCCTCTAAAACGCGCAAGATCAATTACTTGTTGTCTTTTAAAAACACCTGCACAATATAATGCTGAATATTCCCCTAAAGAAAGACCTGCTGTATAATCAGGCACAATTCCATGTTCTTTTAATAAATCTGTAATGATTGTTGCAACCATCACCATACATGGTTGGGTATATGGTGTATAAGATAGTTTTTCAAGTGGTCCATTAAAACATAATTCCTTTAAATCTTCATTTTGATCAAAGATTTCATGAGGATAAAATGATTTTCCCATCCCCACAACTTGACTTCCTTGACCAGCATAAATAATTCCTAATTTCATTTGTCATCCTCCATTAATTCATGAATCACTTCATCAACATGCATCAAATGATCTTGCCTATAACCATGAGCTCCTGTAAAAATAAGACCATCCTCTAAATTTCCTTTAACTGCTTCTATTAAAGCTCTTGAAATACAATAAGGTGTATTTTTAACATCACAAGGAATTAAACATTGATAACATTTTTTAACAGGTATTTTTTCTTTCTTGGTTTTTTTAACAAAACTATTTTGCATTGCTCTTCCTGGCATTCCAACAGGAGAAGAAACAAAACCAATATCTTCCTTTCTAGCTTTTAAGAAGGCTTCTTTATATTTGATAGAAGCATCACATTCATAAGTTGTAATAAAGCGTGTTGCTACTTGAATACCATCGACACCTAGATCAAAGAAATGCTTAACATCACTTCTTTGACTGATTCCTCCTGCTACAAAAATAGGAATGTTCAATTTATTATTTTCTACAATTTCTTCAACATCTTTAAAAATTTCTTCTAAACTTTGGCATGTTTGATTTTCTAAATCTTCTTTTTTAAACCCTAAATGTCCACCTGCTTGACTTCCTTCAATAACAATAAAATCTGGTGTACGTTGATATTTTTTGAGCCAATGTTTTATGATTACCTTACAGGCTTTACCACTTGAAACAATTGGAGCAATTAAAACATCATGATCTTTTACCAATTCTGGTAAACGTAAAGGAAGTCCAGCTCCTGAAATAATAGCATCAACTTTACTCTCTAATGCTGCATTGATCAATTCATCATAATCTTTTAAAGCAACCATCGCATTGATGGCTACTAAACCTTTTCCTTGAGAAAACTTTTGTGCTTTTAAAATTTCTTTTTTTAAAGCACGAATATTGGCTTGACGATGATTACTTTCAAAATCATCTTCCTTGTATCCTGGATGCGCTGTAGAAATAACTCCCATCGCCCCACACTTAGCAACATGCCCTGCCAAACTTCCTAGAGAAACACCAACTCCCATTCCTCCTTGAATTAAAGGAACAGTTAAGCTTTTTTGATTGATTTCTAACATTTTAAATCTCCAAATTTGAATAAGTTTCTTGTAACTCACTCATCATTTCTTCTAAAATTTGTTTAACGGGTTTAATTTCATGAATCATTCCTGCAACTTGTCCTGCCATCAAAGAACCTTCATCAACATTTCCCTCAAAAACAGCTTTTTTTAATGAACCTAAAGTATATTTTTCAAGTTCCATCATATCTGCTCCTGCTTTTTCTTTTTGAATATAAGCTTTTGCCATTTTATTTTTTAAGATTCTTACTGGTGTTCCATTAATTCTTCCTGTAACAGTTGTCGAAGTATCTTTTGCCTTTAAAATTGCTTGTTTATAATTTTCATGAATTGGACATTCTTTACTTGCGAGTAAAACTGTTCCAATTTGTACACCACAAGCACCTAAGGCATAAGCTGCTAACATTTGCTTGCCACTGGCAATCCCTCCTGCAGCAATAACAGGAATAGAAACATTACTTACAACTTGAGGAACAAGCGCCATAGTCGTTGCCTCACCAATATGTCCTCCTGCTTCACAACCTTCAACAATTAAACCATCCACACCTGCACGTTCTAATCTTTTAGCAAGAGCCACACTAGGAACAACAGGTAAAACTTTAATTCCTGCTTCTTTCCACATTTTTATATATACACCTGGATTTCCAGCACCAGTTGTCACAACTGGGACATGTTCATCAATAACGATTTGTGCCATTTCTTTGGCATCTGGATTGAGTAACATAATATTGACACCAAAAGGTTGATTTGTTAATTTTTTACATGCTTGAATTTCTGCTTTTAACATTTTAGCATTCATTCCTCCAGCTCCAATCAAACCCAAACCTCCTGCATTAGAAACACTTGCAGCAAAGGCACCGGTAGCAATATTGGCCATTCCTCCTTGAATAATAGGATATTTAATATTTAATAACTCATTTAATTTCATTTTGTTCTCCTTACCATTCCATTAAAATTGCACCCCAAGTAAGTCCTCCACCAAAGCCAACGAGAATGATTTTCATTCCTTTTTGAAGTAACCCTTGTTCATTCATCTTCGCTAAAGCTAATGGAATACTCGCTGCTGAGGTGTTTCCATATTCTTGTAAGTTCATATAAAACTTTTCACTTGAACATTGATATTTTTTATAAACATGTTTAATAATTCTTTCATTTGCTTGATGACAAATCACGTAATCAATATCATTTAATGTCATTTTTGCTTGGTTTAAGACATGATCAATACTTAAAGGAATTGCTTTAATAGCAAATTTAAAAACATCTTGACCTTTCATTTTTAAATAATCATTTCTTTTAGAAAATAGTACTTCTTCATTTCCATCACTATCTAAATAACTATAAAAAAGCTTTTGACTTTTTTTAATCAACGTAGCGGCTGCACCATCTCCAAATAAAATACACGTATTACGATCTTGATAATCTACAATAGAGCTTAATTGTTCACTTCCAATAACAAGTCCATATTGATTTTCTTCTAACAAGCTTTGAGCAACTTTTAAAGCATAAACATAACCACTACAAGCAACATTAATATCAAAACACATCATTGATTGATGATTCAAACCTAAAGCTTTTTGTACAAGACAGGCATTACTTGGCGTATTATTTTCTGGTGTCATCGTAGCTACAATAATTAAAGCAAGTTGACTTAAATCTTGATTTTGAGTTGCTTTTTTAGCAGCTTCAATAGCTAGAAAGGCACTTGATTTATCTGAAAGATGTCTTTTTAAAATACCCGTTCGTGAAACGATCCATTCATTAGATGTTTCTACCATTTGTTCAAGTTGTTGATTATCTAAAGTCTTTTCAATTTTGGCATAACCTGTAGAAACAATTTCAATTCCATTCATCTTTTTCTCCTTTAAAATACTTGTCCTATCTTTCTATATTTTTCATAACGTTTATTAATCAATTGAGATGTCGATAACTTTTGTAATTCTTTAAGATTTGTATTTAAATATTCTTTTATTTGTCGATAAACTTCATAACTTTCAACAGTAGCCCCTTTTAAATCTTCATCTATGATATGATCAATAATATGACGCTCATAAAGATCCTTAGCTGTTAATTTCATTAAGCTTGCAGCCTCTGCAACACGCTTTCCTTCTTGATCTTTCCATAAAATAGAAGCAAATCCTTCAGGAGATAAAATCGAATAAACACTATTTTCTAACATGACTAAGCGATCACTCACACTTAAAGCCAAAGCTCCTCCAGAACCTCCCTCACCAATAACAATAGTAATAATAGGAACTTTTAAAAGAGACATTTCTAAAAGATTTCGAGCAATTGCTTCTCCAATTCCATGCATTTCTGCTTCCATTCCTGGATAAGCTCCTGGAGTATCGACAAAAGCAATAATAGGACGTTTAAATTTTTCTGCCTGTTTCATTAAGCGCATTGCCTTTCGATAGCCTTCTGGTGAAGACATTCCAAAATTACATTTTAAATTATCTTCTAAAGTTTTTCCTTTTAAATGACCAATAATTGTTACAGGTTGTTGATTAAATAAACCAATACCTCCAACAATTGAACCATCATCTTTTGCTAAACGATCTCCATGTAATTCAATAAAATCATCAAAGAGATGATTGATATAATCTTTAATATTTGGTCGTGTACTTTTTCTAGCAAGATAAACATGATCATAAGGTGAAAGATGTTGATAATATTCTTCTTGTTTTTTGATTTGACTTTCGATTTCTTTTTTTCTTTCTTGATTGCAATCAAGAAGTTCTTTTTGTAACTTTTCAATTTCTTTTTCTACTTGACTTAAAGACATCTTTATGCCCCCTTACCATGCATTTTTAAAATTCTAATAAGTGTTGAACGCATTTCTTGACGTTTCACAATTAAATCAACAAATCCTTGTTCTTCCATAAATTCTGTTGTTTGAAAGTTTTCCGGTAATTTTTGTTTAAGCGTACTTTCAATGACACGTCTTCCTGCAAATCCAATCAATGCTTGAGGTTCACCAATAATAATATCTCCTAAGCTTGCAAATGAAGCTGTTACTCCTCCTGTTGTTGGATGGGTAATATAGGAAATATAAAGTAAACCTGCTTGATGATGTCTAGCAAGAGCTGCGGAGGTTTTTGTCATTTGCATTAAGGAATAAATTCCTTCTTGCATTCTAGCGCCTCCTGAAGCTGTAAAAATAATGAGTGGATACTTTCTTTTGGTTGCATGTTCAATAGCTTTCGTGATTTTATCACCTACAATAGAAGACATACTACCCATTAAAAAACGTGAATCCATCACACAAGTAATCACCTTTGTCCCATTTATTTTTCCACTTGCTACAACAACAGCTTCATTTAAACCTGTTTTTTGTTGTAGAATTTCTAATTTTTCATCGTATCCAGGAAATTCTAAAGGATTTACTCTTTGTGTACTTTTATAGAGTTCTTTATATTTTCCTTGATCATAAATCATTTCTAATCTTTCATAAGCAGTGATCTTTAAATGATTTCCACAGTGAGGACAAACTGACATATTTTTTTTAAGTTTACTTGTAAGAATCAATTCTTTACACTTTGGACATTTTGTATAAAGTCCTTCAGGAACTTCTTTTCTTTCATTTTCTCTTTTTTTTCTTAATGACTTAAATAAATGAAGTTTTTCTTTTCTTTCCTTAAATAACTGTTCCATCATCTTTCATTCACCAACTCATCTAAATGTTTTTCAATAAAACTTGTATCAAAATTTCCTTTGACATAATCACTTTCATGTAAAATCAAATACTGTAATTCTTGATTTGTATCAATACCATCAATCACTAATTCACTTAAGACCCTACGCATTTTACGAATTGTTTCAATACGACTTCTTCCATGAACGATTACCTTAGCAATCATTGAATCATAATGAGAAGACACTTGATAACCTTGATATAAAGTTGTATCAATACGTACCCCAAAACCTCCTGGAATATGTAAACTACTAACAATCCCTGGTGAAGGTCTAAAACCTTCTTGAGGATTTTCAGCATTGATACGACATTCAAGGGCATGTCCCTTTAATTCAATATCACTTTGTTTATAATTCAATTTTAAATGTGCAGCGATTCTAATTTGTTCACGAACCAAATCAACCCCCGTTACCATCTCTGTTACTGGATGTTCAACTTGAATACGCGTATTCATCTCAATAAAATAATATTTTCCATCCGGTGCTAAAACAAATTCAATCGTTCCTGCATTAACATATCCTACTTTTTTAGCTGCTTTGATAGCATCATTTCCCATCTTTTCTCGAAGCTCTTGACTTAAAGCTTTACTTGGAGATTCTTCCATCATCTTTTGGTTTCTTCTTTGAATTGAACAATCTCTTTCTCCTAAATGAATAACATTACCAAAATGATCAGCTAAAATTTGAAATTCAATATGTTTAGGATTTAGAATCAATTTTTCCATATACATATCATCATCACCAAAACAAGCCTTTGCCTCCGCTTTAGCTGTTAAATAAGCATTTTCAAAATCTTCTTCCTTAAAGCATTTTCTCATACCTCTTCCACCACCACCGGCAGAAGCTTTAATTAAAACCGGATAACCAATCTTTCTAGCAATTTCTTTTCCTTGACTGACAGATTCAATACTACCATCACTTCCAGGAACAACTGGAACTCCTGCTTCAATCATCATTTGTCGAGCAACGCTTTTATTCCCCATTTGATCAATCACATCACCACTTGGACCAATAAAAGTCATACCACATTTTTCAACAAGTCTGGCAAACGTTGAATTTTCAGATAAATAACCAAATCCAGGATGAATTGCATCACACCCTGATAAAGTAGCTACTGATAAAATATTTTCCATATTTAAATAACTCTCACTACTTTTAGCAGGTCCAATACAGTAAGCTTCATCTGCTAATTGAACATGTAAAGAAGTGGCATCTGCTGAAGAATAAACAGCAACGGCTTCAATTCCCATTTCTTTACAACAACGAATAATTCTAACGGCTATTTCACCGCGATTAGCAATCAATATCTTTTTAAACATTTTCTTCAATAACCATTAAAGCTTGATCATATTCTACAAGCGCTTCATTTTCTACAAGAATTGATGTAACCGTTCCATCACATGGTGCCTTAATTTCATTCATCACCTTCATTGCTTCAATAATACAAATAATATCTCCTTTTTTAACTGTCTTTCCAACAGTAACATACGGATCACTTTCAGGTGAACTTGCACCATAGAAAACACCTACAATTGGTGATTTTACAGGTGTACCTGTAGACTCTTTGGTATTAACTTCTGCAACCATTTTATTTTCTTTTTCTAATGGTTTTACATATTCAACTTTTTCACTTTCTTTTTCTAATTCTATTTTTAAATCATCTATTTCTACTTTCATTTTAGTGACATTTGATTGATCAAACTCACTCATAATTTGTTTAATGAAATCTAATTTCATAGCATTCTCCTTTGTTTGAAGTTCAAAGCATATAGTAAAATAATAAGCTTTGAAATTCAAAGCTTATTATAAAATATATAGTCGCCTCAGCGACACCTCTTTACTATTTGTTTGCTTCAATATAATCTACGATATCTTTAACAGTTTTCATGTTAGAAGCAACTTCATCTGGAATTTCTACTTCAAATTCTTCTTCAATTTGCATAATTAATTCAACAGCATCTAAAGAATCAGCTTCTAAATCATCTTTTAAATTTGCTTCCATTGTAACTTGACTTTCATCACAACTTAATGAATCAACAATGATCTCTTTTACTTTTTCAAAATCCATTTTACTTTCCTCCTTGAATACGGTTTGTATTATACACGAAGAACATAAAAAGTAAATACTTTGAAGTTCAAATTTATTTATTTTTTTAATTTTCTTTGATTTTATCAACATTTTTTATTTAAAATATTTTTTTAAATAGGATAAATAATTGATTTTATCCTCTTACTCTTTATGAAATACCCACTTTGTTTGTGCACTATAACTAAGTAAAAATAACAGTAAATCCCCTACTGGTTTCGCAAGTTTTTCTGACATGATATTAAAAATCGATGCCACATAAACAAATAAAGTAGATAAAATTGTAATAATAACTGTTAGAATCAAAAAACGAATAGCTGTCTGTCTATTGTTTGTTTTTCCTTTAAAAACATATTTTTTATTAACTACATAATTAACAATTGTAGAAATAACTCTAGCGATAAGACTTGCTAGAGCAATACGCCAAAAATCACTTGTCATCCATATTTTTAAAACATCTAATAAAATCCACGCTAATAAAACATCTATTATAGAACTAATAATAGAGGAAGATACAAAGCGAATAAGATGTAAGAAGATAACATAAATAATTTGAGAAGTTTTATTTTTTGGATGAAAAGCTTCTTGTGATAATTTTTTAACCTTGATTTCTTCTATATCATGTTGATTTTGTACTTGATCTATTAAAGCTTGTACTTCATAACAGTTTTCATCAACTTCTAGCATTTCATCTAAATAAGATATTGAAAAGCCAAACAATTCACTGTCGACATTGATAAATTTTTGATTATAAATAAGTGAAAATAATTGAGATAAAATCTTTTTCCCTTGATGATGCACAAAATAGAATTTAGATGCATCCTCATTAATTGATTGACTCATTTGATCAACTAATTTTAAATCATATTCATTTTCTAAAATAAGAATTCCTTTTTTATCCTTTAAGTGTTCTTTAACATACTGATATCCTTTTTTTAAAGCATAGCCTTTTCCTTTAAAATGTGGATAATTAATGATTTTACAATCATAGACCATCCTTTCAAAAACAGCATGATAATTTTCATCAGAGCCATCATTAATTACAATAACATCATAATTTTTTTCTTTTAACTTTTTAACATAGTTTATAATCCTCTCCCTAGGATTATAAACTGGTATTAAAATAACCATTTTACTAAACATATTCATCCCTCATCATATCTATGATACATGAATGTGTTTTAAAGTACAAACTTATGAGAAAAAATTATTCTTAATTTTTCTTAATAATTAATTTATGAGTTTCTAGTTATTTACTATTTTTTATGCTAAACTACTTTTGTTTAAAAGGGAGAGAGTTTATGAATTTTAAAAAGAATTATAAAGGAATGTTATTATGTTTGATTATTGCCATTCCTTGTTGGTTTTTAGGAAAGAAGTTTCCTATTGTAGGTGGTCCTGTCTTTGGAATTATTCTTGGAATGATCATTACTTTATTTATTAAAGATAAAAACGAATTACAATCAGGCATCACTTTTACATCAAAAAAAATCTTACAGTATGCGGTTATCTTGTTAGGATTTGGAATGAATTTATCGGTCGTGTTACAAACAGGAAAACAATCTTTACCAATCATTCTAGCTACGATTTCTACATCTTTAATTGTCGCTTACCTGTTACATAAAATCATGCATATTCCAAGTAAGATTTCTACTCTAATTGGTGTTGGTTCTTCTATTTGTGGTGGTTCAGCCATTGCGGCTACAGCACCTGTTATTGAAGCCAGTGATGAAGAAGTAGCTCAAAGTATTTCTGTTATCTTTTTATTTAATATGATTGCTGCTTTATTATTTCCTACACTTGGAACACTGTTAGGTTTTTCTACAAAAAGCGGTGAAGCTTTTGGAATCTTTGCTGGTACTGCTATTAATGATACATCTTCTGTAACAGCAGCAGCTTCTACGTGGGATTCAATGTACCATCTACAAAGTGCTACTTTAGATAAAGCCGTAACTGTTAAACTTACAAGAACACTTGCAATCATTCCGATTACTTTGGTTTTATCTTTTTTTAAGTTAAGAAAGAATAAAGATGGTCAAAAAATTAATTTAAAGAAAGTTTTTCCATTTTTTATCATTTATTTTGTGTTAGCTTCTATTATTACAACAGTTGCTATTAAAATGGGAGTCTCTGCTGATTTCTTTACACCCTTTAAAGAATTAAGTAAATTCTTTATTGTTCTAGCAATGGTGGCTATTGGTTTAAATACAAATGTTATTAAATTGATTAAAAATGGTGGTAAACCAATTATTTTAGGTTTTATTTGTTGGATATGTATTGCTTGTATGAGTTTATTCATGCAACATCTTCTTGGAATATGGTAAAAAGCTCTTAGGAGCTTTTTTGTTAAGTTAATGTTAAGTTTATTTACTTCACATTAAGAAAGTGTTAATCTACTTACGGATTGTGAGGAATATATATATGGAACTATCGAATATTTTTTCAATGTTAGGTGGTTTAGCGCTTTTCCTTTATGGAATGAATATGATGTCTAATGGATTAGAGCTTGCTGCCGGAAATAAAATGAAATCTATTTTAGAAAAATTAACTTCTAATCGTATTTTAGGAGTTTTAGTTGGAGCTTTAGTTACAGCTGTTATTCAATCTTCTTCAGCGACAACTGTCATGGTCGTTGGATTTGTTAACTCTGGATTGATGTCTTTAACAAGTGCTGTTTGGGTAATTATGGGAGCCAATATTGGAACAACAATTACAGGTCAATTGATTGCTATCAATATTACTGCACTTGCTCCATTATTTGCTTTTATTGGAGTTGCCATGATTGTTTTCTTTAAAAGCAAGAAATTAGATGCTATTGGTACGGTTATTGGTGGTTTAGGTATTTTATTTATTGGAATGGAAACAATGTCAAAGGCTATGGTGCCACTTAGAACAATGCCTGAATTTGTAGGATTGATTTCTAAGTTCCAAAATCCACTTATTGGTATTATCGTAGGGGCTTTATTTACTGCACTTATTCAAAGTTCATCAGCATCTGTCGGTATTTTACAAGCTTTAGCTAAAAGTGATGTTATGACTTTATCATCATCTATTTATGTATTATTTGGTCAAAATATTGGAACTTGTATTACTTCTGTTCTTGCTTCTATTGGAACAAGTAAGAATGCTAAAAGAACAACAATTATTCATTTATCTTTCAATATTATCGGAACTGTTATTTTTGTAACGATTAGTTTATTATTCCCATTTGCTCATTTAATTGAAAGTATTACACCAAATAACGTAGCTGCTCAAATAGCTAATGTACATACAATATTTAATATCACAACAACTTTATTATTACTTCCAATTGGGACAAAATTGGTTGATCTAGCAACTAAGATTTTACCTGAAGATAAAGAAGAAAGCGAACATATGTCTCTTAAATATTTAGATTTCAGTATTTTTGAAAATGATTTTCATATTGGAACAAGTGCTATCGCTAATACTCAATTATTTAATGAAACTCAACATATGTTAAATGTAGCGAATCATAATGTTAAAAGAGCATTTGAACTTTTAAATCATTTTGATCAAGAAAAATACGAACGTCTTCTAAAAGATGAAAACTATATTAATTATTTAAATCAACAAATTATTGATTTTACAACTGCAGCTATTTCAAACGAGTTCCCTACAGAAGGTTCTCAAACAATTATATTATTTTTAAAACTATCTTCTGATTTAGAAAGAATTGGTGATCATGCAATCAATATTGCTAACAGAGCTCAAAGATTAGCAGAAGATGATACCCATTTTTCTCAAGATGCTTTAAAAGAAATAAATATTATGGAAAGTTTATGTAATAATATTTTAGATGAACTTATTATTATGGATTATGATGAATTTAAATATATCGTTGATAAAGTCGATGTTATGGAAGATAATATTGATAAAACACAACATCAATTCGCAGTTAATCAATTAATTCGTTTAAAAGAAAAAAAATGTTCAACTGAAAACAGTATTATTTACACAAAAATCTTAACTGATTTTGAAAGAATTGGTGATCATGGTTTAAATATTGCTGAAAGCTTATATCATATTCGTAAAATTATGAAACAAATGAAAATGATTAAACCAGAAATAGAAGAAGCATAAAAAAATAGGTTATAGCGATTTGATTCGTTATAACCTATTTTCATTAATGAATAATTTTTAAAACATCTTCTTCACTATTGATATTAAAAATATTTAATGTAAGTTCATTGAGTTTTTCTAGCGATGTTGTTGTGAGTCTTTCTTCTAAAGGACTTGATATAGTTCCTAGTTTTACTTTAAGTTGTTCTTTTAATGTTTTTTCAATTCCTATAGCCTCTCCTTTTTCAATTCCTTGATTTTCAAATCTTTGAAATAATTGATCCATTGCCTTACACATATTGATTTCATCTCCTTCTGGTAAGTCTTCTTCTTTAATGTCCGTATGTGTCAAGATGGCTGCCATCTTATAATTTTCTACACTGATCATACGATTTGTCCTTAACTTTTCATAGTCTCCTTTAAGCATAATTTGACTGATCTCTACGACTTCTTTTAGACGTTTACTTTTAAGGATTTGAGGATCCATTTTTTGAAGCTCTAACACTGGTAGTTTCCAATCATTGATATAGTCTTCCATCTCAGGTGGTACTTTCAAGCTTTCTTTTAAAGATTTTGGATAGGTCCATTCCTTATCTCCCGTATAAAAGACAAAGCTTCCTACCGGTCGTACTTCTTTTCCACTTTCTACCTGATTGATATAAAGCTGTGCATCATAGTTGAGTATACGAATAATCATATTCTTATCCAAGGTACTTTGATGCTCTACACCAATGATCATATACTCTCCATTGATACTTGCTTTTCTGACGATATCCTGATATCTTTTCATTTCCATTGGTAAGGGTTCTTTACCTATCAATGTGGAAACATCATTTTCCTGTGAGATCAGATTTCTGGTTTGATGACCTGTCTTCCATGAAAATAGAGAGCATTGCATAGATCTGCAAAACATTCCCCGTCTCTTAATAACTGCTTACAGGTTGTATCACTTGCATTTCTTATTTGACTCATTTTTTTACCTCCTTACATGAGTGTTTTATAGTTAGTAATCATCGCTTTTTCATATCTTTTTTAATATTGATGTAAGGAGCTTCCTGATTTAATTGTATCATATGCTTAAAGATAATTTGTCTCATATTTGTTTCACATTTGTCTCATTTCTATTATCATTTTATCTTCTTTTTTCCTTCTTTCAATGGACAAATAGTCCAAAAAAAGATGCCTTCGCTAAAGCATCTAATTGTATGGAAGAGTAATAATTAAAACAAATGTTTCTGGTAAATCTTGGATAAACAATTGTCCGTGATGTGTTTCTACAATTTTTTGAACACTTTTTAAACCAATTTTATTACTTTCAATTTTTTGTAAATCTTTTTTCTTTTCGTTTTCAAAAACAATTTTTATTTTACCTTGTTTAATACTAATTTCTAAATAAATAGGTTATCTTTTTTAGCATATTTCAATATATTTGAACAAATATTATTGATCATTCTTTTCATCATTGATAAATCTAATTGTAAATCAACTGAGCATATATCAATTTCTTTTTCAACCCTAAATCCTTCTAATTCTAAATATTCAAGATTTTCTTGAAGATAATATATAAATTGTTCACTTTGAATCGTTTCTAATTGAGGCAATAAATCTTGTTCAAAAACAAGTGCATATTCAAATGTTTTATTTGATAAATCTTTAATTTGTTCTGTTTTTTCAATACATCCTTTTAAATAATGATCCATTTGTTTTTCATCTTTATAACAATGTAAGCTTAAAATATCCAAATAACCTCTTAGCGTAGTAAGCGGTGTTTTTAAATCATGTGATAAAGAAGTAATTAATTCTTGATGAGCTTTTTTAATTTTTGATTCATTTTGATAATTTGAATCTAAGGTTGTTCTTAAAATATCAACTTCACGTGCCAATATAGATAATTCGTCATGACTCTTGATTGTCATTGGATGATTTAAATCTCCTTGTGACATATTTAATACTTCTTCTTTTAAAATATTAATATATTTCACTTTTTTTCTAATAAAAATAAATGTAGGTAAAAAGAAAACTAATAAACTAACAAATAAAGCACAATAAAAATAATACTTTATATATTTTAATAAATGCATAGAACTAACATAAACAATTCCCTCACCATCTTTAAATGTTATTGTTTCTCTAAAAAAATTATTAAATGCATATTGTTCAAAATCACTTTTTAAAATATACAAAGGTGTAAATCCTGCCGGCTCATCAAGAATTTTTCCTAAACTACTATCAATATACGATTCATTTTCATCATAAAGAAGAAGATTCATATAATCATCATGCTTCTTTAAAAGCTTTTTCAATTCCTTTTTATCATTTTTATCTTTTGAATAAATAGAAATATTTTTTGCTTCTTCTTTAAAACCTTTTATAAACGTTTTTTCGTTAAAAGGTTTTTCAACGGTTTCAATGAAAGTATAGAAATCTGTTACATTGTTTCTAAAAAAGGCATAACATAAGATGGCTAAAATAGCCGAAGAAAGAAGTAATAAAACGATTTTCATTGATAAACTCAAATTTCTTTTAGTCAATATAATACCCCTTTCCCCATACTGTTTTAATAATACGTGGGTTTTGTGGATCATCTTCTATTTTCTTTCTTAAATTTCGAATATGTACCATAATCGTATTATTCGCCCCATAATAATAATTTTCATGCCAAATAGCTTCAAATAGTTGACTTGCAGAAATAACTTGTTTTCTATTTAGTAACAAATAATCTAAAATTTCATATTCTAAATCTGTCAAAGAAAGTTTTTTTCCATTCAACTTAACTTCTTTATGTTCTTGATTGACTTCTAAATTTTCAATAATCGATGTTTTTCTTATTGAAGAAATCTCTTTTTCTTTTCCTTGATAAACATGATATCTCCTTAATAAAGCTTTTACTCTTGCATTGAGTTCATTATAAGAAAAAGGTTTGGTTAAATAATCATCCCCTCCACTTGAAAAACCTAATGTTTTATCACTTTCTTGACCTTTAGCCGTTAAAAATAAAATAGGAGCATTAGTTTTTTCTCTCATTAATAAACACACTTGATAGCCATTCATTTCAGGCATCATGACATCTAAAATAATAAGAGCTATCTCATCATCTAATAACTCTAGCGCTTCTTTTCCATCTTTGGCTTCAATGATTTGATAGCCTTCATTTGTAAGTAAAACATGAACAACTTCTCTAATGTCTTCATGATCATCAACGATCATTATCTTTTCTTTCATAAACTTCTCCAATCTTTTGCCTTGACCCAATTTTCGTGGTTCATCATATGATCTAGATGTTCCATTACTTTTTTTTGTGATGCATATTTTTGTATTAACTGCATTTTCTTATCATAATTTTTTTGATTTATCTTCTTTAATGCATGAGGAACATGCTTCTTTTTATAATATTTTCCAAAATAATATAAATTTTGATTTGTTGCTTCTATACTAACTATTTGTGATGTTAACCGATGATGAATATGTCCATATTCTCCTAATGGATTATGAGTTACAACCATCGCCCATGCTTTCTTATTTAAAATATAGGTAATGTCTTTTTTTATTTTTTGTTTAACATGTAACCACTTGTCTCTTTGACCATTTGTTTTATCTGGATAGTCAAACATTAATCCTTGATTATGTGTTTCTTTCATAATACTCATAAATTCTTTTTTTCTTTTTTCATTATTTCCATTTGTTAAACAAACAACTAAATAATGTCCCTTCAATAAATGACTTCCACCCCAAATTGTTTCATCATCTGGATGTGCAACGATCATTAATTTCTGACATTGTTTTAAATCTATTTGATTAATTTCTTTTTGATGTAAACATTTAGAATCATCTATTAAAAAACATCCTAAAACAACCATTATACAAATAACGATAATACTTTTCTTCATTTCTATCACCTATTATACCTTATCACTTATTTCTTAATAATAATTCATAAGAATTCTTAAGACTTTCTAAAGCCTCCTTTTACGTAGACTTTATTTATTTATGATTTCTTTAGAATTAATTAAGGGAATTATTAAGAATGACTTGTTAGAATGAATAGCGAGGTAAAAAAAGATGAAGAAAAAAGATTATTTATATATGTTGGTTTTAACTATTATACCATTATTTATGGTCTTCATAGTAAAAAGTCAACATCTCTTATTTGGAAATTCAATTGATTGGTTTAACCAGCATGTCACTCTTGCTGATGCTTTAAGACATGCAATTAGAAGTGAAGGAACAATTTTTCCTACTTATCTTTCAAATTTAATGTCAGGTGTTAATATTTATCATTTTTCTTATTATGGTACTTTAAGGTTTGATGTTTTATTAGGTGCTTTATTGATTCATGTAAAAATGGTCAATATCATCATTTTCTATCAAGTATTTTTAATAATTTTAACGCTGATTGCTTGTTATTTATTTTTAAGAAATCATCTTAAAAATCGTTATCTATGTTTTTTGATGAGTTTATTCACTTTACTTTCAGCCTTATTTTTTCAATTTCATAAACAAATCATGTTTGTAAATTATATGCCTTTTTTATTTTTAATGTTACGTAGTATTGATCGTTATTTTATAAGTCAAAAGATAACAAGTATTGTTATCTGGGGAAGTTGTATTGTATTACATAGTTATTTTTATTGTGTTGGGTGTTTTATTGTTTGTTTTATTTATTTTATGCTTCATTGTTATCGTTATAAAAACTATAAAAAACATTTTTTACATTTAATTGCTGCTTATCTTCTTATTGTTTTATTGACAGCTATTTATACAATTCCAACATTATTTGTAATTGCTGGTGGAAATAAAAGTGTGAATGCAACCAACTATCTTAGTTTATTGATTCCGACTTTTTCACTAAAGGGACTTCTTTATAATAACTATGGCTGTGGTCTCACTTATATGTTCTGGGTTTTAATTGTCTTTGGATTATTTAAAGAAAAGACACGTACTCTATCAATTATTTTAATGATTTCTATGTTATGCCCTATCGTCAGTTTGATTATGAATGGGTTTTTATATGCTAGAAGTAAAATACTGATTGTTTTTTTACCTTTGGTTATTTTACAAGCAGGTCTTGTATTAGAAAATAATCATTTTAAGATCAATAAGTATATGCTATTTCTCTTTGTTTTTCCATTATTTTTTATACAAAGATCTGAACTTGTTTTTCTTGATTTAATTATTAGTTTGATCATTCTTTATTTTTCAAAAACAAATAAAAAAAGATGTTTTATTTATCTTTTAGTCCCACTATTCGTTGTTTATTACAATAATCCTACAACCAGTTTTCTACCAAATAAACAATATAAAAAATACGCAAATCAAGAAGTAGAAACATTGATTCAAAGAAATTTTATAAATACTTTAGTTAATATGAATGAAATTCATCAAAATATGAATCAAACTTATCAAAATCAAGTAACCCGTCTTTCAGGTTATACATCAACAAATCATCATCTTTATAATTCATTTTTATTTGATACTTTAAAGATTCCTATTTCTTTAAATAATCGTGTTGGACAAATAGATCAAAATAATCTTTTCTATTTAAAGATATTATCCGTTGATTCAATTATCTCAAAAAAGAAAATCGATGGTTATCAAGAAATTGATGCTATTAAAGATTTAAAACTTTATCAAAGTCAAGATATTATGCCTATTGCTTATGCAACAAATAAACTCTATAGCCAAAATCAGTTTCATCAACTGCAATATCCTTATACCTTGGATATTCTTTATAAGAATGCCATTGTAAAAAATGGAAATAGTACAGATCAAAGTCAATTTATCAAAGAAGACATGGGTTTAAAGAGTTCATATCAAATTCAACAAAAGAAAAATAAAAAAATCACTCTTTCTCTTCAAAGAAAGACTAAAAATCAAATCATTGTTATTGAAGGCGATATTAAAAATTATAAACCACATCAAAGTGTCTCTATTACAATCAATGGGATTAAAAATAAATTATCTAGAAGTAATTCACCTTATTATAATCAACATACACATTTTACTTATTTATTATCTGGTGAAAATATTAAAACTTTATCTATTTCTTTATCTAAAGGACATTATGATCTTAAAAATATTAAAACTTATTCTTTAAATAAAGAAGTTATTGAAAATAGAAATAAAGAAGTAGATTCTTTAAATATTCAAAAAGGAAAAGATGTTTTAAAAGGATCAATTAATGTTAAAAATGATGGTTATTTTGTAACTCGTATTCCTTATGATCGTGGTTATACAATTTATATCGACGGTAAAGTTGTAAAGAGTGAAATTGTAAATGAAGCGTTTTTAGGATGTCCTATTAATCAAGGAAAACATAAAATTCAAATAAAATTCACCCCTACTGGATATCGTTTAGGTTTTATTCTATCTTACTTTGGATTTATGGTGATTTTTATAAATTATATTATTGAAAGGAGACGAAAAAATGAAGGATGATACAAAAGAAATAGTGAGTTATGTTTTTGTAGGTGGAATGACAACTCTCGTAAATTATGTTGTTTATTTCATTTTGTTAAAAATACATAGTCATTGGTTAATCGCTAATAGTATTTCTTGGATTTTTGCAGTTTTGTTTGCTTATTATACAAATAAAAGATATGTGTTTAAAAGTACAAATAATATAAAAAAAGAATTTATATCTTTTATCTTATTAAGATTTATGACGTTATTGATTGAAAATATATGTCTTTATCTTTTGATTGATTTATTAAATCTTCAACCAATGATCTCTAAAGTATGTGTCAGTTTTATTACGATTCTATCAAATTATATTTTATGTAAATTTAAAATTTTTAAAGAAGAAGGTGTTTGTCATGGATAAAATAAGCGTTATTGTTCCTTGTTTTAATGAAGAAGATGTTTTACCACTCTTTTATAAAGAAGTGACTCATGTTTTAGAAAGTATTGAAAATATTGATTATGAAATACTTTTTATCAATGATGGTAGTCATGATCATAGTGAAGATATTTTAAAATTACTAGCTCATAAAAATCCTCATTGTTTCTATTATTCTTTTTCTCGTAATTTTGGAAAAGAAGCCGCTATGTATGCAGGACTTGAAAATGCTAGTGGAGATTATGTTGTTATTATGGATGCAGATTTACAACATCCTCCTTATTTATTAAAAGAAATGTATAACTCATTAAAATATGAAGAATATGATTGTTGTGCCGGTAAACGTATTGATCGTACTGGTGAAGGAAAATTAAGAAACTTTTTATCTCATAGTTTTTATAAAGTGATTCAAAAACTTACAAAAATGGATATGGATGATGGTGCTGGTGATTTTAGAATGATGTCTCGACAAATGGTCAATGCTATTTTAGAACTTAAAGAATATAATCGTTACATGAAAGGATTATTTTCTTTTGTAGGATTTAATACAAAATGGCTTGAATTTCATAATGTTGAACGTCCTGTTGGTAAAAGTAAATGGAATTTTGCTAGTTTATTTTCCTATGCATTTAAAGGCATTTTCTCATTTTCATCAACACCTATTACGATTGCAGGAGTCATTGGTGGTATTTTAATAGGTATTTCTTGTATTGTTTCTTTATACTCTGTTTTTGTTCATCCTGTTTCCTATCTTACAAGTTTAGTTTTATTTTTAAGTGGTTTGCAACTTATCTTTGTTTCTATCTTAGGTCAATATTGTTCATCATGTTACTTTGAAACGAAACAAAGACCTATTTACATTATTAAAAATACAAATAATATTCATAAAAAAATGGGATAAATGAAAAAGGATTGTTATTCAATCCTTTTTTCATCATAATCTTTAATATTCAACTCTTGAAAAGATAAATAACTTTCTTCTTTTGTTAAGCGTACCGTTTTTCCATAATTATTGATTTTTAATAAATATTTTCATTTTTTTAATTCATTCCACAATAAAAAGAAAAGGATTGTTTATATGAACAATCCTAATCTTAAATTCTATAATCTAATTATTTTTAACGATTATATTTTCTTTTTCTTAAAACCATAATTCCTAAACCAGCCACTAGAAGCATAGCCATCATTGTTATAATTGGTGTGCTATCTCCTGTTTTTGTTGATTTAACAACTTGACCAGTAATTGTTTGTTTTCCATTATTTGAAGAAGATGGTTGATTATTAGATGAAGAATCATTTGGTTTTGATGGTGTTGTATCACCAGGTTTAGATGGTTCAATATCTATTTTTACTTTCTTTACAATAACTTCTCTTGTAAATTCAACTTCATTACCAAGAGCATCAATTACTTTATAAACAATTTGGTAAGTTCCAGCTTTACTTGTATCAACATCATTACTTACAACTGTAAGTTTATCTGTAATATCTGTACCATCAACATCATAAGCTTTAACACCAGTTAATGGATCAAATTTATCACCAACATTAAATTCTTTAGAATCAATTACAAGTTTTGCTTTTTCAACAACTGTAATTGTAAATGTTTTACTTGCTGCATTACCAGCTTCGTCTTTTACAGTTACTATAATTGTATAAGTTCCTGCTTGATGACAATCATAATCACCGCTAATTGTTAATTTATCTGATAAATCACCATCAACATCATCTATTGCTTTTAATGCTAATAAATCTTTGATGTCTGTATCATCATCTACATAAATAATCGCATCATTACCACTAATTTCTGGAGCTGTAACATCTTGTTTTCCTTTAAATGTTAATTCAACATGACGATAATTGAAACCATCAATGTCATCATAAATACGAATAAATTGTTTACCAGCGTCTAGTTTTACTTCAATTGTATCACTGTCTTGATAGTTAGACCATCCACCAGTATTTTTTAAAGTAACTTCTCCTAATGGAGTAGTTGTATTACCATCAACTTTCATAATAATAGCTTTTGTATCACTACCACAATTATGACTATAGTTAATCTTTAAATCATATACTCCAGCGGTTTTAGCATCAACATAATAATCTTGATAAGTACCTGCTGAACCAAATCCAATATTTTTAGTTGAAGAACCTTCAATTGCCCAACCAATTTCTTTAGAACCATCAATAACTTGATCAGCCTTAATTGTTGTTACTTCATTTTTTACATCTTTAACTTCTACTGCATCTGTTAATTTTTTGATTTGTAAATTTGTTAATTCAAAGCTTGGATTATTTACTTCAAGTCTTAAAGTTTGTTTACCAGCTTTTAAGTTTAACATTTGTGCATAACCTTGAGTATTTCCCCAATATTTACCAAAAGAAACACTACCTAAATTATCTGTTGCTAATCCTAAACCACCACTTAATTTCAAACCATTCGTAACAGCTTCATCATCTTTAACTTTATAAGTTAAAACATAGTTTCCTTCTTCTTCTACATTTAAGAAGAAATCTAAATAATCTCCTTTAGCACCATTTACTAAAGTACCTTTTTTACGATAAGCATCATTTTCACTTAATTTAACAGCTTCATCTTTTACATCAATACTATCTGGTAAACGATCTGTTTTTAATAATTTAATATTTGAAACTAAATCTAAATCACCATCACTATAGCCACTAGGTTTAACAGTAATTGTTCCTGCAAGATCATCATAATTTGTATTTGTACGTTCTAATGTAACAGTTGCTGTTGTACCATCTTTGCTTACTTCAACTTTGCTTACTTTAACATATTGTGCAATTTCTTCACTTAATGTTAAATCACTTGCTTTTATTTCTTGATTAAATTTACCACCTGTAATCTTTAAATCAAATGTATTGCTATCAAAATCAAGATTACCAATATCTTCTAAGCTTTCTTCATCATTAACTGCTTCAATGATTGTTTGATTGCTTAATGAGTAATCTTTATCTCCTACTTCTTTAGCATTGATTTCAACAGTTAAAGTACGATTACTATCGTAATCTACAACTTCTTGTCCTTTTAAAGTAATTGTTGCTTCTGTATCACTTACTCTATCTAAATCAAAATCAATTTCTTGAGGTAAATCAATTTTCCAATTATCTTTATTTAATCGTTCATTAAATTTACCATCTTTTAAATGAACAATAATCTTTTGTCCATCTAATTTCCCTTCTTTTAATGAATCGTTTTCTAATTGAATATATGATCCAAATGATAATGATTTTAAATTAAATCCACCATTATTTTTAGGAACAAACATAATTTTATGACTACCTTCTGATAAATCAATAGCAACTGTTCCTTTTTTATAAGCACTAAAGCTTCCGGTTGTTTCTAAAGTACTTGATGTTGTTAAAACATCATCTACATAAATATCAAATTCCGCATCTTTTTCAGCTTTAGCGTATTCAAGTTTCATCTTATAATTATCTGCTTTTTGAACATTGACGGTATATTCTAATTTATCATTATCATCAAAGAAACCAACATTTTCGTTATTTTCAGCAATAATATTTTCACCATAGCTATAATCTAATGCATTAATATACCCTGGTACATTTAAAACATCTTTTGCTTTAGTAAATGTTAAAGCACCAATATCCATATCCCCTTGTGGTAAGGATAATGTAAGTCTTTGTACGCCGGCATTTAATTTTACTTGGACTTGAACATTTCTTGTTGTACTCCATGCATTCCAATCTTTAGACCAAGTATCAAAACGTTTAGTGACTGTACGTCCTACTTCTTGATTATCTACTTTTAAAACAATTTGTTTATTGTCAGTATTACTATCAACTGATGGTCCACTTGTTGGTCCAATAGCGTGAGGAATTGAAACATTATAAAGACCTGCTTCTTTAACATCAATTAGATAATCTGCCCAAGCACCATCTTGAACGTTTCCAAATCCAGAACCATCATCTTTAACTTTTAATTTATCATAATTAACTGCATCGGTTGCTTTTAATACACCTGGAATTTCATTTCCTTTGACTTCAGCAATAGAACCATCCCAAATATAAGTTGCTACATTACCAGCAGGTAAAACAGCATTAAATTGTGTGCCATTCATCATCACTTTAAATTTTTGATCAGAGCCACTACGATTTGTAACAATCATGACAATTTTTCCTGTTTCAGGATCTTTAAAAGCGACATTTGTAACAGTTGAACTACTTCCATTATTTGTATCAATACGAACATATCCTGGTTTTACATATTTAGCAAATTGAGACATGATATATACTTCAGGTGTTGCCCAATATCTTTGAGGGTTATTGGCATCTTGTACAAATAATGTTGGATCAGGTGTTCCTACCCAATGATGAGTCCCAACATTACTATCTAACATTGTTACCCAACTATTATAACTTTCAGAACCATTTCTTAACCAAGTAATAATATCATTAGCACCACTTGTTCCCCAAACAGATCTTTCAGTTAAGTTCATACTTAATTTGTCTTTGTAATTATCATAGAAAGATCCCATTGTTGAAGCATTTCCTCCATATGGATGGAAGGCAATACCATCAATATTATAATCATCTCCAGCTTCTTTAAAGAAATCTTTCATAAAATTATCGGCACCATCAAAGTTATGATCAAAAGCCCATAATTTAACAGCTTTTTCTTGATCATTTAAAATTGTACTTTGAGCTAATTTTGCTTTAATAGCTTTAGCAAGTTTAGCTTCTTGTGTTCCTGTCATAGCACAACTTGGATAGTTGATTTCAAGTAATGGTTCATTTTGGAGAGTCATAGCATAAATTGGAATACCTTGTTTTTTATACTCTTCTACATAACGCACCATATATTTAGCTAAATCATTAATATAAGCATCATTTAATTTTCCACCTTTTAATAATAAATCATTATTTTCATATGATTTACTACTAGAAGTTGCTGTTTTCATCCATCCTGGTGGTGTCCAAGAAGACGCAAAGAATTTAAGATTATTTTCTACTCCTAATTCTTTAGCAATCGTTAACATTTCATTAAGAACTTTAATAACACCATAATCTTGATCTTTTTGAATACTAAATCCTTTACCAGTTACATTATTCCAATCTGGTTTTCCATCTAATTCTTTACCAGTTCCATCATAATAAGTATAGAAGTCTTGAGCTGTAAAATCAGATGTTCCAATTGTAACCCTAATTAAAGACATTCCCATACCATTAACTGGATCTAATAATCTTCTTAAAAATGCTTGTCGATTTTCATCAGTCATCTTTAATAAATTATGAATTGTTGCTTCTTCAATAGAAGTTCCCATTCCTAAAACACTTTGATATGTTTTTTGATCATTAACAATAATTGTTGTTTGCTTAGAATCATCTGCTACACGTAGATCTAAAGCATCTTTTATTGCATTTTTATTAGAAATTTCAAATTCACCTTTATACCATGACATGCTTTGTGAATTTTCTGAAGAGGACATACTTACTTCAACAGCACCTTCTTGTAACATAGCACCTGTCCCAACATTCGTCACTTCTTCTGGAACAACTGGTCCTACATAATCACCAGCTTTTTCAAATGTATAATAATCAAAGTTGAAATCTTTATCACGTGCTACAAGTTTAAGTTCATGAACACCTGCTTTTAAACTTACTAAAGCGTTCATTTCTTGAGCAGTAAATGTTGTCCAACTACCTGTTGAAACAATAGATGTATTCTTCTTTTCTAAAACTAATTCATCATCTAAATATAATTCAAATGCCCCTTCAATTGTTGATTCATATTGACGAGCTGCTTGAACAGTTAACTTATATGCTGCTTTTTCAGGTACTTTTATTTTATAAGCCATATAACGCCCATCTTGTAAATATCCAACAGTTGTACCATTATTTTCTAATTGAATACTACTATGTGCATCAATAAAGTCTTCTGCTTCTAATTTTCCATTTGTTTTTTCTAAATCTACAACATTTGGATCATCTGGTGATGTAACATCACCTGTTTTTTGTGATTTCTTTAAACCATATCCTACAGGATATAAAACTTTACTTGTATCTGTATATTTACTTGTAATATCTTGAGGATACCAAGTCCATGTAATTGGATTTGTTCCTACAAAATCTTTATTGCCTAATAATACATCGGCAACTCCATCACCTTCACTACCTGGAAGCCAAGCATTGACAATTCCTTTAATATGACTATCATTTACGTAATCGGCAATGGCAATTGGACGTCCTGTTGTTAAAACTAAAATAATTGGTGTATCAGGATGACTATTTTCAATTTGTTTAATTGTACTGATATCACTTGCTGGTAATTTTAATTGACTCGCACTTCTATCTCCATTGCTTTCAGCATATGGATCTTCTCCGACAACCACAATTGCTGCATCCACTTTTGAAGTAGAATCTGCATATACGCCATTAGCACTATAATTAATCGTACCACCTTTTTTATCCATAGCTGCCTTTAAACCACTGAAAATCGTTGTACCCTTTGTCGTATTTCCAGTTGATCCTTGCCATGTAATTGTCCAACCACCACATTGTTTACCAATGTCATCGCCAGCACTTCCTGCAACCATTAAATTATCCATATTTTCTAATGCTTGCATCATTGTTTGTCCATCTTTTACTGTATCATTTTTTAATAAGACTAAAGATTCACTTACAGCTTGTCTTGCAAGTGTACGGTGTTCTTGTCCACCAAATAATGCTTGTGCATCTTTATTAGCGTATGCTTTTGAAGAATCATCTAAGAGTCCAATATTTTCTTTTGCTGTTAAAATACGTGCAACAGCATCATTTAAACGTTCTTCACTAATTTTATCTTCATTAACGGCTTCTACTAAAGCATTATATAAATTTTTCCAACGAGGTGTATCACCATCTTGTTCAGCAACCATTAACATATCAACCCCGGCATTGATACAAGCAATGGCTTTATCTTTATAAGATGATTGATTTTCAATTTGATCTAAACCATTATAATCACTAATAATAATACCTTCAAAACCAAGTTTTTCTTTTAATAATGTTGTAAGAACATCTTTATTCCCATGACATTTCTTACCATTAATACTATTATAAGAAACCATAATTGATTGAACACCTTGATCAATGGCTTTTTTATATGGAGTAAGAATTTCTTTAACAATTTTATTATCCATATTCGCATTGATTAAGTCATTATAATCCCTTTCACTCAATTCAACATTGCCTTGGTTTGTTCCATTTGTTGTTAAACCTTCACCTAAATAATGTTTAGCAGTTGAAAGAGTTGAACCATCTTTTTCAATTCCTTTAATATAAGCATTTCCTAAAGAGGTAACACGTTCAACATCATCACCAAAGGTTTCATAAGTACGTCCCCAACGTTCATTATGTGGAACCCCTAATGTTGGTGTAAATGTCCAGTTAGCTCCCATTGCTCTTACTTCACTGGCTGTTGCACTCCCAATATTTTCAACTAATTGTTGATCATTGGCTGCTGCTAAACCAATATTATGAGGATAGATTGTTGCACCATATAAATTATTATTTCCATGAACAGCATCTATTCCATAAAGCAATGGAATACCTCCACTATTAATAACTGCTTGTTGATAACTATTTGCTGAATCTACCCAATTGTTCAATTGATTTCCGGTTGATGGTGCAGCCCCACCACCACTTAAAATTGAACCAATTTTATATTCAGCCACTTCTTCTGGTGTAATCCAGCGGGTATCCGCTTGAATCATTTGTGCAACTTTATCAGTTGAGCTCATATTATCAATTATATTTTGAACCCTTTGTGATATTGTTGACTTTGCATCGACTCTAATAGTTGAGGCTACAACCATTAAAGCCACTAACACTACTTTCAATATCCTTTTCATCATATTCCCTCCAAATTCATTGGTACAAATTCATTATATGCCTACATTTACGCAAAGTAAAGCGCTTTCATATAAAAAAGAATAGAATCTTTAGAATTCATACCAACAATTATATAATCGTGTTGTGAAATAAAAACATTATGATATAATGAACTTTGGGTGGTTATATGTTAAAATATGAAATGATTGTTAATGATCTTCAAAAAAGAATAATGAACGAAGAATTCGAAGAAAATCACAAATTACCTACTGAAGAAAAATTAATTGAAGAATATAAAGTAAGTCGTAATACGATTCGTAATGCAATTAAAATATTAATTAATTTAGGAATTGTTTATTCAGTTCAGGGGAATGGGATGTTTGTTCGTGCGCCTAAAAAAAAGGGTACAGTTTATTTAAATTCAACACGTGGCGTGACAATGGATAATCCTGGTAATAAAATTGTTAATAAGTTATTAGACATTCAAGTCATTGAAGCTGATGAAAAGTTAAGTCAACAAATGAATTGTAAGATTGGAACGCCTGTTTATTATTTAAAAAGATTACGTATTGTTGATGGTATTCCTTATGCTTTAGAAAGAACTTATTATAATAAAGATATTGTTCCTTATTTAGGTAAAGAGATAGCTGAAGGATCTATTTTTAGATATTTAAAAGATGATTTAAAATTATCTTTTGGCTTTGCTGATAAATATTTAACAGCTATTAAATTAAGTAAAGAAGATGCAAAGTTATTAAATCTTAATGAAAATGATCCTGCTATTATGATCAATGATAATATTCATTTGTCTAATGGACTTTTGTTCAATACTTCAAATATTATTTACAATTATCAAGCAACTAATTTTTATAGTGTTGCACAGTAATTAATAATAAATAAAAAAATCACAACCTAATGTGATTTTTTCTTTGCTTTCATACGTGCCTTACATTCATACATATTTTTATCTGCTTGATTCAATAATAACTTTAAATTTGTTTCTCGACTATGCGTAGAAAGTGCATAACCAAAGGCAAAATCAATGAATATTTGTTTACTAAATTCATTATAACATCTTGCTTCGTTTTGTACTTGTAAAATAATATCTTCTACGTCTTGTTGAGTAACATCATTTAATAAAGCAATAAATTCATCTCCTCCATATCTTCCAACAAAATATTTTTCAGGAATAGAAGTACGGATAATATGTGCAAAATTCATAATTAATGTATCACCAGCAAGATGTCCTAAAGAATCATTAACTACTTTTAAATCATTCAAATCAAAAACAATAATTGCGGTCGGTTCATCAAAGTGATCATAGTGAGCAATCAATTCTTCTACACGACTTCTATTAGGCAAACCTGTATGCAAATCAATATATGCTTTTTTATTAAGTTCTCTATTTTTCTTCATTAAAACAACTGCTGATACAGATTCCTTGATCATCATTAGAATAACTAAAGCAATTACAAAAATCAATGCTTTCTCTATTTGATCTAATCTTGTCGCACATTTTTGAGAATAATCTTCAGCAGCTGTAACTGTTTCATCTGCTAAATAAAAATATTCTTCACTCATTTTAATAATATTTGTTTGTTGATATCCCTTTTCTCTTACTAAACTAATTTCATCTTTTAAAGATAACCAAGAAGTATGTAATTCCGTTAATTTCTTTTGATAATGTTGATCATTTAATGTTGTCAGTTGATACTTTCCACCACCATTTGTCAATCCATAAAAAATATCATCTAAATATTTAATTAAAACATCATTTTCATTTCCTGATATTTCTAATTTAATTTCTCTTTGTGTGGCCCCTCTAATAATTCCTGCATAATTAATAACACGTGCATTTCCTTGAATCTTTTTAACATCACTCATCATAAAAATCGTTAAAGTAATTAAAACAATGAGTAATATTCCCTGGGCAATTTTTTCTCCTAAATTTCTTCTTTGTTCTTTTTTCATTTACTTCATCTCTTTCCCTTAATACTATAACAAATTTATAGCTTATTCGCTATTAAAAAAGAAGAAACATAAAGTCTCTTCTATAAGTCATATAACTTTGCTTTTGTAAGTATTAATACATATAAAAAATCTCTAGTTGCTTCCTTGGTTTCAAATTTTTGTCTTGTTTGACTGATATAATTTACAGCTTATATCCATTCTTCTAAAGAATAATCATCCAATGAAAATAATAAAATTCTTCCTGCTTGTTTATAGTTGACACTCCCTATGTCTAAAGGCAGGGGATTCTTGCTACCTTTCAATATACATTCTTTTTACACTTTTATTAAAAATATATTGAATGACCAGTCTATTTCTAGTAGGTCGTAGTGCAAGATATGGTATGCCATTACCACTCCTAGGGCAGAGCATATAGCTCCCTAGGCAATACATCTGTTACCAATGTATTCAGTTGAATTACAAATGTTTATCGCACCTAACAAATCTCTATGTGTATGATATCCACATTTACAAATATACTTTCTATCTTTTGCATGGTGGATATTTCCACATTGAGGACATTTTTGACTTGTATAAGCTGGATCTACATATTCAACTTCTATTCCTACAAGTTTGGCTTTATATTCTATATATTGTGCTAATCTATAGAAAGACCATGTATGCAGACTAGGATTGTTTTTACAACTTGTTCTTGTCGTTGAGCGAATGTTTTCTAATCGCTCTAATTTTATTACTTTTGCTTTATGTTTCTTTGCTGTATTGACGATTTCACGACTTATCTTATGATCTATGTCTTTCATAATACGTTGTTCTTTATTCTTAATTCTTTTGACAACAGTTGGTTTCTTTGCTTTTTGAAACCATTTTCTTAAATTTGCATAGTGTCTTCTCATATACTTATTATTTCTACCATTGTCATAGAATTTAACACTTCCATCTGTACAATAACTTACTGCAGGACATTTGATGCCTAAATCTACTCCCATGACATTATTGCTTTCATTTACTTTCTCAATTTCATTAATTTCATATACAAATTGTGCAACTAATGTATTTATATTTTTAATAACAATACGCATTGTACCTAGTCTATGAGAAGATAAAATTAATTTTTGTTTATCTGTCATTTTAGTTTTAACAGAAATACGTTTTGATTTTCCATCTATCATTACAGGAAATGAAATATAGTTATCTTGAATTTTAAAGTTTTGATTATTGATATAACAACATAATTTCTTTAAAACAGGAACTTTTATTTCCTTTAACTTTTTTACTTCTTTTACTTCTTTTATTTCTTCTACTTCTTTTACATTTTTTGAATTTTTATTCTTTTTACTTTTTTTATTCTTCTTATTCTTTTTAGCCTTTTCAACTTCTTTACATGCCTTATCATATTTTTTGACAATAGATTTTGCGTCACGAATACATTGATTACATAAAGCACTAGGTAGTTTTGCTTTCACATCCGCAGTTGTTAATTTAGAAATACTTTTAATATTTTTAATTTCTTTAACACTTTCAATATTTCCATTATCTTTATTAGTATAATCAGAAACAATATTATTTACTGTAGAAATATATTCAGACATAGTATTTCTAGTTAACTCTATTTGATATTCAGTTGGATATAGTTTTACTGTTTCTGATAGTTGCATACGCTTCACCTATATTTTAATTTTATTTATTTCCTTTCTTTTAATTTATAATTCTATTATATATTATATGCATCAATACACGAAGTGTTGGACAATCAGTTTAAAAACAACTACAAAGGGATCTCCTTATATCCCCATGGCTAAAGCGAGGAGCTTTACGGCGCTCTTTGGTAAAAATAAACAGGCTATAATCCAAGACATTCATGTTGAACTGAGATGTAACAATCAAAGCAAGACCATCAATCTATTTTCTCATGTCACAAAACTGTTTGGCAACATAGATATTTTTGATTTCATCGGTATTGATGATCATAGCAGGTTCTCCAATAAAATCTTAAGATTTTGTTTGGAACAGGAAATATGATGATCAATATCAAAATCAATAACGTCATTACTTTTATCAAGGATGACAGGTAGAAAAGTATTTTCTTCTTCAAGGATCAAAGCCTTTTGTTTATAGAAGCTGGAAATACAAATATGATTGTCGTTACAATACTTTTAAATTGTTAAATCACTTTGTTTCTGTGCTTCGATAACTTCCTTCTATTTTTCTTTTCCTCTAATTATCAAAAAAGATGCACCTCCTTATTAAGTACATCCTTATTGTATTGAATTCATCCATTATTTATTTGACACTTACCTTTTTTATTATTTTATCTTTCTTTTTTTCTTCTTTCAATGGACGGATTGTCCAAAAAAAAGAAGTCACAATGACTTCTTAAAAATTTCATATTAACTTGCATACTATTTTACGTTATTTTTTAATTTTGTAAAAATAAATAATAACAATGTTCCTACAACTGTTGATAAAACAATTAACGCTAAATAATATAATGGATTATTGACCATCCATATTAAGAATAATCCTCCATGAGGAGAAGTAATTGAACATTCAAAATACATTGATAATGCTCCTGCAAGACCTGCTGCTAAACAACATGCTGGTAAAATGACAGTTGATTCTTGTTGAATAAATGGAATAGCTCCTTCAGATATAAAAGATATACCATTAATATAATTCATTAATGCATCTTTTCGATTAGAAAATCTATTTTTAGATAATGTTGCTGTTAAAGCAATTACAAATGGTGGAATCATTCCTCCAGCCATGACTGCAGCCATTGGATAATAATCATAACTTATAAGCATTCCTATTCCAAAAACATAGGCTGTTTTATTAATAGGACCACCATTATCAATAGCCATCATCATTCCTAAAACAAATCCAAATAAGATTTTTGTTGACATTTGAGATTCAACAAGTGAAACATATTGTAAAATATAGCTATGTGCTATATACAAATAACCATTTAAATAAATCATCACAAGTAAAACAATAACAGTTGATAAAACAGGATGGAATAATGATGCTTCTATTCCTTTTAAACATTGTGGTAAATAAGAAAATAATTTCTTTAAAATCAATGAAACAAATCCTGCTAAAAAACCAGCAACAATTCCTGCAAGCAAAGAAGTTGAATTAGCAGAAATTGATGACATTGAAATTCCTTGACAAACAATTAATCCACCAGCAAAACCTGAAACCATTGCAGGTCGATCTGCAATACTATCAGCAATATAGGCTGATACAATTGGAATAATCATGATTGTTATTAATTGTTGAACATAATTTATAAGTGTCAATGATTGATTTGATAATACCTGATCTTTAACAAGGTATAAAATACCATATAGAACTCCACTTGCAACAAGGAATGGTAAAGCATGTGAAATACCATTCATTAAATGTTTGTAAAATAAACGTATGATATTTTGTTTTTCTTTTTTAGTATCATGATGATATATTTCACCATCGCCATTATTTGCTTTTTGAACAAGCTCTTCAGCTTTCGAAATCCCATCTCTTACAGGAACTTGAATTACTTTTTTCGCTTCAAATCTTTGCATTTCTACTTTTTTATCAGCAGCTACTATAATACAAGTACAATGATCAATATCATCTTGTGTTAATTGATTTTTAACCCCTTCTTGCCCATTAGTTTCTACTTTAATAGAAATATTTAATTTTTCTCCCGCTTGTTCTAAAGCTTTAGCCGCCATAAAAGTATGAGCAATTCCTGTAGGACACGCAGTTACTGCTAAAACAGCAGGATGAACAATTTCTTTCACTTCTTCTTTTTTATTTTCCTTAGCATCTATTAATTGTAAAAATTCTTCTTTAGAAGATGCATTAATTAAAGCATTTCTAAAATCTTCTTCCATTAATAAAGTAGATAACTGTGCAAGAGCTTGTAAATGAGCACCTCCCGAATCTTTAGGAGCACCAATCATAAAAAATAAATAAGTAGATTGTCCATCAAGAGATTTAAAATCTAATCCTTCTTTAACAACCATGGCAGATAATCCTGCTGTTTTCACACCTTCACTTTGTCCATGAGGAATAGCAACACCATCACCAATTCCTGTTGTACTTTGCGTTTCTCTACTTAAAACACTTTCTTTATAAATTTCTTTATCATTTAATTTTCCACTTTGATCTAATAAATCAACCAGATGATTGATTGCTTCTTCTTTATTAGAAACTTGTGGATTTAAATCTATCGAATTTATATCTAATAATTCTGTAATTCTCATTTCTAACAACCTTTCTTTTTTTGTCTATCATAAAGCAAAAAAGTTGTTCAATCAAGAACAACTTAATCATATTGACATAACTTATAAATATCTTTGATGCAAGTTCCTACATCTGCTGGTTTATGTGCATCACTCGCTGTAATAATATCCACATGATGTTCTTTAAAAATATCCAACAATTCTTTAGACAAACCTTTATCAGGATGATGATAACGATAATAACACCCTGTATTACATTCCCCTTTAACATGATGTTCTACTAATAATTCAGCAAGTTCATGATAAGTTGGTTTTAAATCATAAGTTGGATAATAACCAAACATTTTAATTGTATCAGGATGAGCTAATTGCGTAAATAAATCGCTTTTAACTAAATCAAAAATCAATTCATAATAACGATGATAAATATCATCTACATTATATTTTTCCCAAAGTAGTTCTTTAGACCAAGGCATATCATATAAAAGTCCATCAATAGAATGAATAGCTCCTACTAAAAAATCAAATTGATAGGGTTCTAAAATATATCTTATTTCTTCTTTATATTCAGGAACATAACATACTTCTAATCCAAATAAAACTTCTATTGGAAGTTCTTCCGCTTTTACTTCATTAATTAAACGCACATAACTAGAAAGTGTATCTTTAAATTTCATTTTCTTATTAGCAAGCCATTCTCTTTGTTGATCACTTGCTTCTTTAACACCTTGATAAATAACTTCAAATTCTTTAAAACGATGTGTATGATCTAAAATTTGAATACGATCAAATCCTTGTTTATAAGCTTCATTAATAAATTCCATTACATATTCTTTAGTAAGTGGTCCGTTTTCTAAATGCATATGTCCATCTACTAGCATAGGCAATCCTCCATTCATGTTGTATACAATTATAGACTCTTTAATAAAAAAAACAATCTATTTAATAAAACATCTTGTTACAAAAAAAGTAACAAAAACAGTAGATTATTTCCTCTCTATATTTTACTAATATTTGACTATTAAATTTATCATTAGATTTAAAATTTAAATTAGTAGCATATAAATATTTTAGTATACTTGGTATTTGTTAAGAAAGGTCGTTCAATTTTGAATAGTGTCGTTAGGTATTTAAAATTGAAAACAGCGAAAAAGCCTTTAAGCATCAACTTAAAGACTTTTTCTATTTCTCTATTAATTTTCTTTTTTTCTTACAAATACCATCACAAACATACTGCTTACTAGTAGCATCATTAATCCTATAATATTTGCATTATCTCCCGTTTTAGCTTTCGTTGTTTGTTTTGTATTTGATTTATTTATTGAAGTAGTTACCGTTGTTTTTAATTCTTTTTTATCTTTATAGATAATTGCATAGTCACTGAACTTATCTGTTTCAAATGTTAAACTGTTTGTCTTTTCATCATAGATTGTTTCTAAGATATCTACTTTTCCATTATGACTTCTTGCGATATAGTATTCTCTTTTAGTTTTACTATCTTTATTGATTAGTTCTTCTGGAACTTTGATTGTTACTTTCAAGACTTTTGTAAGTTCATGTATACTTTCATTTGTTCCATTAACACTCTTATAAAGTGTAATATCTAAGTATTTTCCTACTTTATATCCTTTTGTATTTGTTTCAATAAGTTCATTTGCTTGTGCTTCTTTTACTTCTAATACGATTTCTATTTTCTTACCTTCTGCTACTTCACTTAATTCATTTGCTGTTATTTTTTTATTTTCAATAAGGAGATCTATAACTTCATCTCTACTTATTTCTACATCTCCTGTTGTTTTAACAGTAAATGATCCTGTTCCTATCTTGTCATTTTCTTTTGGTAAGATTGCATAGCTATATTCAAAGGATCCTGTATGGTTATTTCCTTTAGCTTTGATTGTTAGAACATGTTTTCCTTCTTTCGTTGCTTGATTATCTAATACTTCATAATCTTCTTTATTTAATACTTTTCCATTGACTAAAACTTGTTCTACTTCTTGTGTTTGTTTTTCTCCTGTATATTTTAAGACATTTCCTAATACAACTGTTCCTTTATCAATCGATAATGGATTAATTGTATATGTTCCATCTTTAAAAGTAATATCATAATTTGGATTTGATCCTTCTTTTTGACTTACTTTTATCTTATATGTTCCTACATCTTCTCCTTCTTCTCTTGTAAAAATGATACTTGTTAATTTATCATTACCAATAAGTTTATCATTTACATATGTAAATTCAGAGTCTTCATCTCCATATGTCTTTGATGCATCATTTACAGTAACTGTAATCTTTTTAGCTTTAACAGTAAGATTTATTTTTTTAGATACTTTTTTATAATTCTTACTTTCTTTTTGACTTACTGTAATGATTGCTTTACCTGCACCTTTAATAACTACATTGCCTTGATTATCTACTGTTGCTACTTTTTCATCGCTACTTACATATTCAATAGCTGATTCATTGTCTTTACTTTGAGCATGAATTGTAAATGCTTCATCACCATAAGTCTTTTCAACATCTTTTTGATCAACTGTTAATTCATGATTGATTTTATTAACAGTTAATGTTACTTCTTTACTATCACTATCATAGTTATGATCAACTCCTAATGTAACTTTTAATTTTGTTGTACCAGCATTATGAATTGTTACATTACCTTGATCATCTACTGTAGCTACATCCTCATTACTACTTGAATAAGATAATTTTCCATTTCCTTTATGAGATACTTCTAATTTAAATCCTTGATCACCATATTTTTTATCATTCACTTCTTTTACTTTTAATCCAGCATCTGCACCTTTTACTACAAATTCAGCTGTATTTGTATCAGTTAAATTATAGTTTTTGTCATCGATACTTGCTGTAACAGTATATTTACCTGCATGACTAGGAACTTCTGTTCCATTAACTTTTGTTCCATCATACCCTGTTCCTGTGTAAGTTAATGTTACTTCTGGATGATCACCACTTTCTACATCATTTAACTTAGCTGTAGCACCTGTAATTTTTTCACCATAAGTACCACCATTAGGTGTTATTGTAACAGTTATATCTTTTGGTTTAATTGTATAACTTGTTGTGACATCTTCAGGTAACTTATAATTTTGATTACTTACTTTTGTAGCTGTAGCTTCATAAGTACCTGCATTTTTGTGTTGAGCTCCATCAACAGTAATTTCACATTCATCACCATCTGCTAAGTTACTAACTGTAGCTGTTGGTAATTGTTCTTTTCCATTGTAAGTTAATTCTTTGTTCCATTTTAAATCAATTGTTCTAGGATTGATTTTATTTGTGATTTCTTGTACATCTGCATCTTTAAAGTTTTTATTTCCTTCTACTTTGTAGTAAACTGTATATTCTTTGGCAGCTTTCCCTGTTGGAATTGATGTTGACCAGTTTTTATTGTCTAAAGAATATTTTACTGTTCCTCCATTAGTAGATGCTGCATTTACTAATTCTTGTTCACTTCCATTATATGTTAGTGTTTTTGTTGTTGGTTTCGTAACAACTGGTGTTGCTTGGGTAATATTGAATTTTACTGTTGTATCAACAGTACCGTCTTCCCATCTATAATTTGTAGGATCTTTTAAAGTCAATTGAACATCATATTCATTTACATCAATACCACCATTATTTTCTTTAACTGTGTATAAACCATTTTCTGAAATATTTGCAGTTAATGTTTGTCCTGTATATACTTTGCTTTCTACTGTTGGTTTTTTTACTTTTTCCCAGTTAACTGTAATATTATTTAATGTTGTTTTATTTCCTGTTTTATCTGTTACTTCGATTGTATATGTTCCTTTTTTGGGAACTAATATATAACTACCATTAGTAGGTTCAACTGTTTGTCCATCTACTTTTACTGTATCTAAATTATTATCAGTTACTGTAAATGTTTGTGTTTTCGTATATGTTTGATTGTTTTCTACACCTGATACTTGTGGTGCAATCGTATCAATTACGATACCATCTGTTGAAACATATTTAATATTTCCTGCTTTATCTATTACCTTGGCATAAATAACATAATTACTATCTTCACTAAATGTAACAGATTCTCCTTCTTTCCAATCTACTGCTTGTAATTGTTTCTCTGTTAGTGATTTTTCACTACCTAATTTATCAACATAATAATAGTATTTATTAACTCCACTACCTTCATCTGTAGCTGTAATTTCTGCTTTTTGTGTTTCTTTAAAGAATAAACCGAATGTGATTTTATTTAAAATACTTTTCCATGTTTTATTGGATACCTTTATTTCTGTATCAGGTGCTGTTATATCAGCTACTCCTTCAACTGTAATATCTGTATCTTTTTGAATATTTTTAATTGTGTATTGATTATTGTTATTTAATTGAACAGTTTCACCATTGACCTTAACAGCGAAATCTGTTGTTTTTGAATAGCCTTTATTTAATTTAAATGTTAATGTGCTTGATTCATTATAATCAACAACTGTATTACTAACATTTAAAGTATATCCAACTTGACTAACTGGAACATTTACTTTGATTTCTTGTCCATTGGCAATATATACTTCTTTTTCAGATGATGCATAATAGTTTTTACTATCTTTATATCTTACATAATACTTACCAGTAGATAATCCTTCTACAGTATTTTCAGTAATACTATGCCATTCATTTTCTCCATCTTTTTTATATTCCATTGATGAATCAACATCATTTAATCTTCCATCTGTTCCACCTTTATATGTTGTTCCTGTGGCTGTTACAGATGTTGGTGCTTTTCTTTGGGCTTTGACAATTTCGAATGTAACTGTTTTTTGTGCAGGTAATTTATAATTTGAATCACTCAATTCAGTTGCAGTTGCAGTATATGTACCTACTTCAGTTTGTTCACCAGAAACAGTCACGTTACATTTGTCATCTCCAACTGTATTAGTAACAGTTGCTGTTGGAACATGTGGTTTACCATCATATGGAATTTTTAATGTATTTGTTCCATCTAGTTTCCATGATAAAGTTGCTGTTCTTTGGGTAATAGTAATAAATTTTTGAGGAGACGATCCAGATTTATAAAGATCCGATCCCGAATTATATATACTTAAATAATATTTTCCTACGTCTGGATATTCTTTATTGACCTTAACATTTGTATCACGATCATAATATTTATATGAATATTGACAATTATCTAACATACTTTCAGGGACAAGTTCTGGTTGTTCTCCATATTCCCATGTGTATTTAACAATTCTAGGTGGAGTAGGTTTTGCTTTTAATACAGTAAATTTAAGTGATTTTGTTGTTAAACGCAAATAATGATTTGTTTCAGAAACTACTCCTCTAATAAAATAAGTACCAGGTTTTAGACTATTTAACTCAGCTAATAGCTTATCTGAACTTATTGGTTTATATGTACTGTCATCATCATCACATTTCTTGTATTCATAAGAAACAACTGCATTTGAATCTACATAATTTGGATCCATAAGATGACCATACCCATCATTGACTTTTACATATGGACCAAATTCTGATTGATATCCTTGATAAGTATATTCACAATTATCTTGTTCTTTCCAGTTCTTATCTTTGAAATATATTTTATTTGTATAATATTCTGCTTTCGTAATTGTGAATTCTCCAAAAACTGAAACTTGATTCATTGTTAGAGTTACTGAATAATCTCCTGGTTCTGTTGGTCTTTGTGATAATTGTTGTCCATTTTGATAATATGTTAATTTGTATGAATCTCCTGATATTGGAAAACTATTGGTATTCTTACCATTGGCATTTTCAACCCAAGCATTGCTTCCTCTGTTATACTCTCCATTTTGTGTTTTTAATACTATTTTTGCAGTTGTAGTATCTGGATCCTGATAATCACATTCATTATTTCTTTCTTCTTCACTACAGTAACCTTTTATTGTTTTTCCACTTTCATCGCTGTTATCAAGTACATAGTTCCATTTGTGAACATGTTTTGCTAAATATATATATTGACCTTCTTCGTCATATCTAAGATCAACTCTGTATAATTTGTCACTATTTCTTACAAAATTTATTTTATTCAAATCATCTCTACTTACTCCTCTTGGAGATATTCTGTGTTTCTTTCCATCGTTTATGCTATAATCAATATCAATTGTAATAGCATTTCCATTATATTCTGAAAGATCAATGGTACCATTACTACCAAGTTGAACATCTGTTCCACAACTTTCATCAAACTTTACATTTTTTAGTTTAAGTACTGTCGCTTCATTGTAAATACCAATACGATTTGCTTTAATTGTGACATCATTAACATTCAAAACTCCCTCTTTAGAGTTAAGTCCAACTTCATCAGATACAATCGTTCCACCACTACCATTGATTGTCATTGTTCCTGAATTTTCAACAAATCCGCATAGACTGTAAACATCATTTCCACTATAAGTAAATGTATGACCATTCATATTAATAGTTACATCAGTATTTCTGTCAGTCCTAATAAAATCAAACCTTCCACTTTTATCAGGATTATTAATAACATCGCCTAATATATTTAAAGCTATCGTTCCTATTTTAGAGCTATTATATTGTACACGAACTTTTGTACCAGCATTTTCCCATGTAGAATATTTCTTAGTATAATACGTACCTCCAGGCAAATTATATGTTCCTGGTGTACTTGTATAATACGTACTTCCATCACTTGAAATATTAGTATCTGCCGCAAATACATTTACAGGCATTTGTGTAAAAATCATCATAAATGTAAGTACGCTTGCTATTATTTTCTTAATTTTTATCTTCATAACTTTCTTTTCCTCCCCTTATTAAAAATTATTATGTTTAAAACTACTTATTTATTTGTTAATAAAAAACCTCCCTTGTCTATTCATATTTTACTATTTATGATACTTTATTTTTTCATTTGTCGCGAAATGTCGTTTTTAGGGTGTGAAATGCAAAAAGACCTCTTTCGAGATCTCCTAATAAATAATTTTTAATATTTTAAAAGAAGTCCACTAGGGACTTCTAAGTAGTCTATTTTCTCCATTGAGATGGAGCAAATAATAATAACATTGGGAATATTTCAAGTCGTCCTGCCAACATATCAAAAGATAAAACAAGTTTTGATACCAACAACAATGATAACATTTTTAATACGATTTGTGATAACACCGATATCTAAACAAAATCTTGATAAATCTCGATGTGTCCCTGTAATATATAAATGATCACCTGGTTTAATAGCATAATTTCCATCTGGAATAATTACATCTTCATTATGACTTACAGCACATACTAAAATATTTGTTTTTGTAATTTTATGTAATTGATTTAATTCAACTCCATTTAAACGACTATGATCTTCCACAAAGAATTCAGCAAGCTCAACTTTTCCTCTTGAAAAAGTATCCACTTTAACAGCTGAAGGAAAAGATAAAACACGACAAATTTCACTTACTGCTTCAAGTTCAGGATTAACGATCATTGAAAAACCTAATTGATTTCTCATAAAATCACGCTGTGATGAATAATCAGGATTTCTAACACGTGCAATAGTGTGTCTTGTTCCCATTTTTTTAGCCATTAATCCTGCTAAAATATTTAATTCATCTGAAGTAGTTACACAAATAATAAGGTTAGCATCTTCTGCTCCTGCTTCCATCAATATATCCTATGAACTACCATTACCTACAACACCTATAACATCATATTGGTTTACAACTTCTTCTACTTTAGTTGCATTTTGATCAACAACAATAATATCATGATCTTCATTTGACATATGTTTAATAAGTGTTTTTCCGACTTTACCGGCTCCCAAAACAATGATTTTCATAAAAAATGAAACCCCTTAATACAGATAGATATTTTTACCCTTTTTCTTTAATTACTCAACCTATTTTGCATTAACCAAACTAAATATCAATGAAAAAATTATTTTTATACAGTATAATAAAAAAACTCCACTATATCGTGGAATTTTCATTATTTTTCAACTGCATTATTTACAATAATACGGCTTGCTTGCATACGAGATAAATCTCTTTTGAATCCTTCTAAATCAATTTTTTCTAATACTTGTTCTTTAGTCATTTGATTAGCTTGTCCAACCATATTTAATTGTTCATCTAAAACTTCTTCTGTAACAACAATATTTTCAACAGCAATAATTTCATCAATTAAAGCTTCTAATTTAGCTTGTTGAGTAGCAGATGGTTTCATTTGTTCTCTTAATTTTTCTTCATCCATACCTGTCATTTGTAAGTATTGATCTAATTGAATTCCTTGAGCCATCATTTGATTCGCCATATAAGACATTTGTCTATCTAATGCCTCATCAATTGCATCATCATCTAATTCAACTTCACTATCTGCCATGAAAGCATCAAAAATTGTATTTTCTTTTTGTGCTTCATATTGTTGATCATGTTGTTGTTGTAAACCTTCATTAATATAAGCTTTTAAATCTTCAACTGTTTTAATTTCAGGTACACCTAAACCTTCAACAAAATCATCATTTAATTCAGCTTCTTTTTTTACAGATAATTTTTTAACTGTTACTTTGAAAACAACATCTTGTCCAGCTAAATCTTCTGCTTGATAATTTTCTGGGAAAGTTAAGTTTAAATCTCTTGTTTCATTAACTTTCATACCAATCATTTGTTCTTCAAACCCTGGAATAAATGATCCTGAACCAATTTCTAAATCATAATCATTTCCTGTTCCACCTTCAAAAGCAACATCATCTTTTAAACCAACAAAATCGATTGTAGCGATATCACCGTTTTCAACAGTATCTCCATCTTTTTCTTCTGTTTGACTTGATTGAGTTAAAATCATTTGAATTTGTTGTTCAACTTCTTCATTAGATACAGGTACTTTTTCTACTTTAAATTCAATTCCTTTATAGTTACCTAATTTAATTACTTTACTCATTTATCTATTTCCTTTCATTATATGCCTGTTTATTCTATCATAAAGAAAACTTATTGTCTTTATTTAATCTTAATATCCTTAATATTATTTAAAGTAATTGTTGAATATCCTGACATATCTGTTTCGGTTGTAATATTTTCATGATTTAAATAATCTTCAACATTTAATTCAATAATACGATCATCATCTAAAACCAATTTACATCTTGACATACGATCTAATGAAAGTGGGACATTAACAATTTCATCATCTTCTTCAATTCCTAGATCTCTCATAATCGTTTCAACTTCTTCTTGTGCGTTATAATCATCACCCATGACCTTCTTCGCAATTTCCATTGGTTTTAATGGTAAATGTTCCATCACTAAATCAATCATTTCTTTTTTGACCATAGCTGTAGGATCACCTTCAAAAACATTATATTCACTATCGACTTTTTTAACGACTTTATTGACAATACTCATTTTTTGTTTATCTGTTAATTTAGGTTCACCTTTAATATATTGTTCATTAAGATAATAGCCTGGTTTTCCATCTATTTGAAATCTTTTTTCAATTAAAGAAACTGTGTTTTTATCAACATTGATAATAATTGCTTCTTCAACAGCTGAAGTTTTAGGTGGAAGACTTTGTCTATTAACAAATTTAATAAATCTTTTACCATCTACTTCTTCCACAATAGAAATAGGTGTCACTTTATAATTTAACTTCATGATGAGAATCATCTTTTCTCCATCTACTTTACATTCAACAAACATTAAATTACTATTAGGCATTTCTTCTACATATTTGCTGACAGCAAATAGATCTTGAGCAATCTTTTTAGATTCAACAATAAATTGTTCATCATCAATGATCATATTTCTAGCTGCTTGTAATAAATGATGTTCACTTCCTACAATGAGTTCTTTAATGGTTGTATTCGTTAAACATTTTTCTATTTTTTTATCATAATATTCAGTTGTTCCCTCTATTAAATCAATAAATTGATCAGAGTAAATAATTTGACTATGTTCCATATCGAGCATATGAATTAATATCTTATCTATAATTGTTGTATTCATCTTTATCACCGAATGTAGTATATCATAATTTTTTATTTTAATATATAATGGATGTGGTGAAGTCTATGAAAATTATAATTGCTGATGCAAAAAGTTTAAAAGAAAAGCATTTTCCTATTGAAAAACAAACACCATTGTTTTTTAATAAAGCAGAATCTTTAAGAAAACAATTAAAAGAATTAGATATTGATCAAATTCATGATTTGATGAAGATTTCTTTTAAACAATCTTCATTAATTTATGATTATTTTCATAATGAGGAAACTTTTGCAGCCATAAATTTATTTAATGGCGTTGTTTTTAAACAGCTTGATTTAAAGAATTATCAAAAAGAAGAATGGGATTATTTAGATAAGCATTTACTAATTAATTCTCCACTTTATGGAATTTTACGTTATAATGATGCTGTAAATTATCATCGTTTAGAAATGAAACATAAATTAAATGAAATAAATTTATATCAATATTGGTATAAAGAACTAAATGATTATTTAAAAAATGAAGATATTATTCTTTCTTTAAGTACGAAAGAATATGAAAAAATGTTTGATCTTCCAATCATTCAACTTGATTTTGTGATAAGAAATGGGCATACTTTTAAACGAAATGCCGTGTATTTAAAAAAAGCTAGAGGAATGATACTCAATTATTTGATTGAACATCATATTGAAGATATTGAACAAATAAAAGAAATTGTGATCGATGATTATCATTTTAGTGAAGATGATTCAAATGATGATCATTGGGTTTTTATAAAAAATGAAAAAATGAAATACATCAAAAAATAGGAGGTTATTTATCATGTATAAAGTTGGTGTTTTAGGCGCAGGTACATGGGGGATGGCTGTCGCAAGAGTGTTATGCAATCGTCATCATTCAGTGATGGTTTGGTCGGCTTTACCTCAAGAAATTGAATATATTCAAAAAAACAGAACACATCCAAAATTACCTGAATTAGAAATTCCTGATGATATGGAATTTACAACAGATATTAAAGAAGTATGCAATAGCGAGTATTTAGTGGTTGCTGTTCCTTCCATTTTTATGAGAAGTACAATGGAAACAGCTAAAGATTATATTAAAGAGCAAATCTTAATCGATCTTGCTAAAGGGGTTGAAAAAGATAGTCTTTATACAATGTCTGAAATTATTCGAGATGTTTTAGGAAATCAAGCAAAAATCGTAGCTCTATCAGGTCCAACCCATGCTGAAGAAGTTGTAAGAGATATGCCTTCAACCATTGTTTCAGCTTGTGATGATTTAGAAGTTGCTGAAAAAGTACAAAATCTTTTCCAAGATACATGCATGCGTGTTTATACAAACATTGATGTCCGCGGGGTTGAATTATGTGGTGCTTTAAAAAATATCATTGCTTTAGCAGCTGGTATTTCCCATGGGTTAAATTATGGTGATAACACTCGTGCTGCCCTTATTACGCGTGGTCTTTCTGAAATGACACGTTTAGGAACAACAATGGGATGCCTTGAACAAACATTCCATGGTCTTGCCGGAATTGGTGATTTGATTGTCACAGCAACAAGCGTGCATAGTCGTAACTTTAAATGTGGAACATTAATTGGACAAGGTTACAATGTTGATGACGCTACAAAAGAAGTTGGTATGGTCGTTGAAGGTTTAAACGCTTTACCTGCTGCAATGCAACTTGCTAAAAGATATGATGTAGAAATGCCAATTACTGCCATGGTCGATGCTATTGTTAAAGGTAAAGTTAGTCCAAATGAAGCAGTCAAGGCATTAATGAATCGTGATCGAAAAACAGAGCTAACAAAGTCTGTTGCAGATATTAATTTTGAAAATAGTATTATTAAAAGTAAAAGAGGGTTAGGTATGAAAAGAGTTATTACTTATGGTACATTTGATTTATTACATTACGGACATATTAATTTATTAAAACGTGCGAAAGCTTTAGGTGATTATTTAATTGTTGCTGTTTCAACTGATGAATTTACACGTTTGAAAAAAGATAAAAAATGTTATTTCTCTTATGAACAAAGAAAAGGTCTACTAGAATCTGTACGTTTTGTAGATTTAGTTATTCCTGAAGAAAATTGGGATCAAAAAATCAAAGATATTAAAGAATATCATATTGATACTTTTGTTATTGGAGATGATTGGAAAGGTAAATTTGATTATCTAAAAGATGAGGGTGTAGAAGTTATTTATTTACCAAGAACTCCTGAAATTTCTACAACTCAAATTAAAGAAGATTTACATCATACAGAAGAAAAATAAAGGCTATAGCAATCGCTATAGCTTCTTTTTTATAAAGGATTGTTATGAAAAAATCATAACAATCCTTTTTGATTTAAATAGTTTTCTAAAAATTCAAAGAATCTTTCCATTTGTTGGTCAGTTCCAATCGTAACTCTTAAATATTGATCAATCAATGGTTTATTCCAATGACGCACAATAATGCCTTCTTTTCTAAGTGCTAAAAATAATTCTTCCCCATCAATCTTTGGATGTTTTACAAATACAAAGTTAGCATAACTATCTGGAACCACAAATCCTAATTCTTTTAGTTTCGTTTTTGTATATTCTCTTGTTTGAATTACTTTTTGACATTTTTCTTTCATATCTTGACTATTTAAAACAGAAACAAGTCCAATTTGTTGAGTTATATAATCAATAGGATACGAGTTAAAAGAATTTTTCACATCATATAGATGAGAAATAGCTTCTTTATTTCCTAAAGCTACTCCTAATCTAGCTCCAGCAAAAGATCTTGATTTAGAAAACGTTTGAATAACCACTAAATTTTCATATTGATGAATAAGTGGAACACATGATTGTCCTCCAAAATCAATATAAGCTTCATCTACAACAACGATACTTTCTGGATTACTTTTTAAAACTTCTTCAATGAAATCTAATGAAACGAGTAATCCTGTTGGTGCATTTGGATTAGGAAAAATAATTCCTGAATTTGGTTGTTTAAAATCTTCAACATGCATTTTAAAATCTTGATCCAAAATAATTTCTTTATAATTCATTTGGTAAAGATCACAATAAACTGGATAAAATGAATAAGAAATATTTGGAAATAATACTGGATCACTTCCATTGAAAAATGTTAAAAATGTAAGTGCTAAAACTTCATCTGAACCATTTCCTAAAAAAACTTGTTCATCTTTTAAACCATGATACTCAGCTAAAGCATGTCTTAATTCTTCTCCATCACTATTTGGATAAAGTTTTAATTTTTCAATATCGATTTCTTTTAAAATATCTTTTATTTGTTTACATGGACCATATGGATTTTCATTTGTATTTAATTTAATCATATTGTTGATTTTTGGTTGTTCACCTGCTACATATGGTTCTACTTGTCTTAATTTATCTTGCCAACTCATTGTTATTCCCCTTCTAACATATCGTTGATGACTTCATAAACATAATCAACTTGTTTTTCTGTCTTTTCTTTTATTTGTTTTTCTACACGATTAAAAGTATAAGCATGATCAGCTTTTTCAAACATATCTAAATCATTATAAGAATCTCCTATACAATAAGAAATCACTTCTTGATCCAATAATGAACAAAGCTTTTTAAGTCCACTTCCTTTAGTACAATCTACTGTAATATCTAAATAAACAACATTGAGTGTTGCATGAATACCTACATATTTTTGGTGGATTTGTTTTTGAATTTCAAGTATTTCATCTAATTTTTCTTGTGGATGAAAAGCACATACAATATCAATATCATCTTGAGTATGATCTAATATTTCTAAAAAATCACCTGCTATTTCTTGATAACCATTTTCTGTTAAAATACATGTTTTTTGATTTATATATCCATATGTTTGTTGACCATCAAAAAATGTATAATTTAGATAAGGATATTTTTGATAGCTTTCTTTAAGTATTTCTTTAGCAATTTCATTTTTTATTTGTTTTCGATAAAGAACTTGATCATTTTGATCAACAATCATTGCTCCATTATTTAAAACAAGATAATCATATTCAAAATGTGGTGTGACAAGTTTTGTTTCTTGAATATTTCTTCCTGTACAAAATGAAAAATAATGACCTTGTGTTCTTAATTTTTTTACAGCTTCTTGATCTTTATAAGTAATGGGTAAATTGCCCTTAGCAATTGTTCCATCAATATCACTAAATAATATTTTTTTCATATCTTCTCCTTAAGCTAAGTCTAAAAATAATTGATATAAACGATCCTGATTTTCATTTTTTTCAATTAAAGCTTCTTCAATATTTTTAGATATAATTTGATTATCTTTCATGCAGATACATAAACCACTTTTTCTTTTTTCTAATAAACAAATGGCTTCTTCTGCCATTTTAGATGCTAAAATACGATCTTCAGGAACAGGTGATCCACCTCTTTGAATATGTCCTAAAACAATTGATCTTCCTGAATATCCAGTTTCTTCGCTAATACGATTAGCTAGTTTTTCAACATCTAATATTTTTTCACTTACAATAAGTATCGCATGTTTTTTATGATACTCTTCTTCACATATTTTAAGTTCTTCAATAATTTTATTTTCATCATACTCTGTTTTATCTGTAATAACAATTTCACTACCACATGCAATTGCAGAATAAATAGCAAGATTATCTGCATGATTTCCCATAACTTCAACAACAAAGCAGCGATGATGTGAACTAGACGTATCTCTTAATTTATTAACAGCATCGATAATGTTATAAAGTGCTGTATGAAAGCCTATTGTTTCATCTGTTCCATTAATATCATTATCAATTGTTCCAGGAATAGCAATACAATCAATTCCTTTTTGACTAAGTGCTAAAGCTCCTTTATAACTTCCATCTCCCCCAATAACAACAAGTCCATCTATCCCTCTTTGTTTAAGCTGATGAATTGCTTGTTCTTGAACTTTATCTTCCTTAAATGAAGGTAATCTTGAAGATTCTAAAATAGTTCCCCCTTTAGATAATATTTCAGAAACATCACTATACCCTAATTTTTTGATATTCCCTGCTACTAATCCTTTATATCCTTCATAAACACCATAAACCTCAAAACCTCTTTTTATTCCTACACGAACAATAGCACGAATAGCCCCATTCATTCCTGGTGCATCTCCTCCTGAGGTTAAAACTGCAATTTTTCTCATCGATTCACCTACTTTTCCCCTATAATTATCCCTATTATACTTGTTTTACATAAAAAGAAAAAGCCAATTTCTTGGCTTTATATAAATTTTTCTAAATTTAAATTTGAATCATAAGAAAATTTTAAACGATATGTATCTTTATAATTAAATATTCTTATTGAAGATTGATCGTTTCCTTTTGATTGTGTCATTCCTTTTCCATAATGAGAAAGTGTTTCTTTTGAAATTTCAGCTTCATTATTTTTTAAATCATTTAATGTTTTTTGAATTAATTCTTGATTATCTTTTTCATTAAATAGTGTAATGATTTGATTTATTTTTGTAACTTGTTGATTTAATTGTTGATAGCCATCATCTAATTGTTGAATATCATTTAAATGATATTCAAACTGTAATTGGCTTTCTTTTGATAAATCATAATCATAAGAAATACTCATTGTATTTTGTTTATCTAAAGAAATATCATATTGAACAGATACATAAAGATTATTATTATCTGTTATTTGAAACAAATATTCTGAATCCATATTTTTTGTTCCAACTATTTTTTCTAAAGACGATTCCATGTTATTAATCTTATTGACATATTTTTTACTATTTTTAACATTTTTTGAAAATTCTTTTAAGGAATCATATTGATATACAACTGTTTCTTGATTTGATTTTGTATATGTTTTTAATGTTGCTGTTTGATTGATTCCACTATCAGATAATGCATTAAATGCAAAGAAATAAGAAATTCCCATAGGTAAGAAAACAAGTGCAATAATCAAAATTGGATAAATGAATGCGTATTTTCTTTTAGGGGTACGTTTCATTGGTTGATAGCCAGATTGAGGTGTTCCACAATAAGGACATACTTTTGCATTACTTGGTATATTTTTATGGCATTTTGGACATTTTTTCATATTTTATCAATCCTTTCTTTTAATCTTGGTATATTTGGTCTAGCCAAGATGAAAGTTTATCAATATAATCCTGTTTCTTTTCTTTTTGTTTTTTGCTTGGTAATGAATAATAATCTTCATCTAAAAAAGTATATTGATCTACAAATTTCCCATTGATCACTAATTTTAAAGTAGGTGTCCATGAAAAATCAAGTTTTTTTCTCATTTGGTTATATCGAGATTTTTCTTTTTTTGTTGCTTCTTGACTATTCGCTTGATCTCGATATTCTTTAATATTGAAATAATAAAGATAAACTCCTTTATTTTTCTTTAAATATTTTTTTAAATAAGGTTCAAATTCTTGACAATCTTTACAATCAGGTCTTCCAATATATAAAACAAAATCTTCTTTTTGATTTATTTTCTTTAAAACATCATCATAATTGATTTCTATGATTTGATTTTTTGATAAATCTTTCTGTATAGTATGAGTGGATGTAGTATGACTACACCCACTTAATATACCTATTAAAAATGAAATCAATATGAACTTATTGATTATTTTAATAAAGATTCTCCATCCATTTCTTCAGGAATTGGTAAACCTAATAATTGTAACATTGTTGGAGCTAAATCTCCTAATTTTCCGCCTTCTTTTAATCCTACATGAGAATTAGTAACAATTAAAGGTACAACATTTGTTGTATGAGCAGTGAATGGATTTCCATCTGCATCTAATTCTTCTTCAGCATTACCATGGTCAGCAGTAATTAACATAGTTCCACCTAATTCAAGAACTTTTTCATATACTTCACCGATACATTCATCAACAACGCTAACAGCTTTGATTGCTGCAGGAATAACACCAGTATGTCCTACCATGTCACAGTTTGCAAAGTTAACAATTACAACATCATGAATATCTTTATCTAATTCAGCAATTAATTTATCTTTTACTTCATAAGCTGACATTTCAGGTTGTAAATCATAAGTAGCAACTTTTGGTGAATTAACTAATACACGAGTAGCTCCTTCGATTTCTTTATCAACTCCACCGTCAAAGAAGAAAGTTACGTGAGCATATTTTTCAGTTTCAGCAATACGTAATTGTTTTAAACCTTGAGCTGATAAGTAATCACCTAATGTATTTGTAAGTTCAGGTGAAACGAATGCGATTTCTCCATTAACACTATCAGCATATTTCATCATACATACGAATTCTAAATCTTTAACTTGTTTTTCAGGTACATATCCTTCATAGAATGTAGGATTTGTGATTACTGTAGCTAATTGGATTGCTCTATCTGGTCTGAAGTTAGCGAAGATTACTGAATCTCCATCATCAATTGTTCCTTCAACGTTTTTGTTGTAACCAGGGATAACGAATTCATCTAAAACATCTTTAGCATAAGAATCTTTTACATATTGAACTGGACATTCGAAAGATTCACCTTCTTGACATACGATTGCATCGTAAGCTAATTTAACACGATCAAATCTTTTATCTCTGTCCATTGCATAGTATCTACCAGAAATTGATGCAATTTGTCCAACACCGATTTCTTCAATTTTTTCTTGTAATTCTTTTACGAAATCAACACCACTATCAGGAGCAACATCTCTTCCGTCTAAGAAAGCATGTACATATACTTTATCTAAACCTTGTTGTTTAGCTAATTCTAATAAACCATAGATATGTTCATTTGATGAGTGAACACCACCATTTGATAATAATCCCCAAATATGTAATTTAGAACCATTATCTTTAGCATGTTGAATTGCTTTTAAGAATTTTTCATTTTCAAAGAAAGTTTTTTCATTTAAAGCTTTATTAATTAAAGTTAATGATTGATAAACAGTTCTTCCTGCTCCAATATTTAAATGCCCAACTTCACTATTTCCCATTTGTCCATCAGGTAAACCAACAGGCATACCACTAGCTGAAATAGTTGTGTTTGGATACATAGCCATTAAATCATCTAAGTTAGGTGTATTAGCAAGTCTTACAGCATTACCATTAATGCTTTCAGAAATACCATAACCATCCATAATACATAATACGATAGGTCTTTTTTTCATTTTTTTGTTTCCTCCATTAATACGTTATACATATTATCATTTTTGTTATCGTGTTTCAATTCATTTAGCTATATAAAATCAGTATTTTTTATTTCATTTCTTTTTAGTTTTTTGTGGTGTAGCAAGCAATGAAACACCGCAAAAAGTAATAAATAAAGGCCAGTATTCTTGAATATAATAAACAATAATTGAAACAATACCTTTGAATTCATTTGTTCGATCTAACGTTAAGATGATTCCCAAAACAATCAAAACAATACCACAATTTTTTTTAATATTCATTTTATTCACCTAGTTTTATTTTATCTTGGATAAAATAAAAAAGATGTCCAAAAAAATCATACGATTTCTTTAAATATCTTTTTTGCATAATCTAGTAATTGAATGATATTGACTTCTTCTTGTCCTTTTTGTGAAAAAACATAAACTTTATCGTCCTCAAAAAAATCAAAACGATTTGAATGGATAATACTATTAATATCTTTTCTTCTTTCTTGATTTAAAGTAATAAATTGATTTTCACACATTTTTCTTAGAATAATACACAAAGAAGCAAGTGATAATTCTAATTGACACTTTGTTTTTAAAAGATCCCTTTCAATTATATAATTAGCTATCTCTTGATTATTTTTTAATCTATTTAATTGATTTAAAATCATTTCTACTTTAACAACCTCTATATTTAATTGTTCTAAATAACAACTTAACTTTATTTGCCTTTTATTCATTCTTAAGCTCCTTATAAATTGATAACAGTTGTTTAGCATATAAAACAAGTGATAATAACATCAACATAATACAAACAAAAATTGAAATAGTTGCAAAAATAGAATTTGGAATATGTATTCCAATTAATACGATTGCGACAACATCAAAGATAGCAGTAGAAATTTTCCCCCACCATGAGGCTCCTTGGACCTTTGCTCCTTTTTCATATAAATAAAGCCCCCCTAAAGCCAGCATTCCATCTTTTAAAACAATGATAAGAAGTAATAACCACATCCATGAATACGTATAAACTAAAACAAACGCAACCGTAAATTGTGTCAATTTATCAGCGATTGGATCTATAACTTTCCCAAAATCAGTAATCATCTGGTAATGTCTTGCAATGTAGCCATCTAAAAAATCAGATAGACCTGAAATAATTAAAATAGTAGCACATATATAATAATCTTCTTTACTTCCAGCTAAAAAATAGCGATGTAAAAAAATAGGAATAAGTATTATTCTTAAATAGCATAAACAATTAGGTATATTAAATAATTCTTTAAGTCTTATTTTTTTCATAATTTTCACCTTCTATATTAGTAATATAATCTTACAGTTTAATGATAAAAATTTCAACCTAAACAAAAAAAGGGAGATTTCTCTCTAAAGTGAAAAGTTAAATTCCACTTTAGATATGACAAAGTGGATTTTAGTCTT
>OLRU01000125.1_pt1 | contig 89903 bp, 133 predicted proteins | sample 1672961 | NCBI WGS metagenome assembly OLRU01 (sample SAMEA3136741, study PRJEB25190) | human gut metagenome | biome: human gut; feature: human-associated habitat; material: faeces | place: Austria | collected 2013
GTTTTTAGTAATTTTAAGCTAGAACCGAGGCGTTTTTATATCTTTTTTTAATATAATAACATATTTTATTATAAAAATTAAGAGGAAATAGAATCAGAAAAGAGTCTTCTAATTGCGGACCCGATCGGATTAACTGGTTCTCCGCTCTTATTATCTTTCCTCTTGTTTTGATATGAAAAACTGGACCCGATCGGCAACGCAGGAGGTTCGCTATGAGCAACTAAAATTTTGTTAGCTACATGGAAGTGGAGTGGGCTATATGTCAAATGAAATTAGAAATATGAGTCAATGGTGGTATGAAAATAAAATTGGACTAGAATGTCAAACTTTCGGGAAAACGAGAAGCCATATGAAAGTCGGCTAGATTGAACAAAAATTTTGCATATGCTTCCGATCGGTAAAACTCGGGCCGGGTCGCCCGCGACCGGCCCGCCATTATACCACATTTCCGTCCGGTTGTCAATAGGCAATTTATATAAAAATCTCATTTGATTTTTGGTGAAAATGTCTTTGTGAAAAATGCACAAAAAATCCCGCTCAATCGAGCGGGATTTCGTAGGTTTTGCGTATCGTCACTTTGACGGTTTTGGGTTTCTTTTTGCAATAAAATCTGTCATTTCTGACAAACTCGCCTATGCCCTCGTCCTGCCACCTTTGGCGGGTCTTATCCTCATATCTCAAGGTGTTATACTTGGAAAGAGGAAGCGAAAAATCATAGACGAACTCACCGCCCGGCGGCATGGGGTAGTTGGGACTTTTCTTATAGTTGCGGTTATGTTCCTTGCGGCGGCGCTCAAGGTCATTGGTAGTGCCTACCTTGAGAATGAAATTACCGTCCCTGTCGATATAATGACCGACATATAAAAACTCTTTAGGTCGCTTTGTCGTATGCTTTCCCCTCTTTCTGGAAGGGCGGATAGGGGTTATCCGCCCCTATCCTTATTAGCTTTTCGGCTTGCGCTTTTGCACAAGCGTTAACTCGAAAGTTTCACCGCCTACCATAAAGGAAATCTGTCTTTCCTTGTTCGTGATAGCAAGGTTAGAAACATCAAAGTTACTGTTGTGTTCCATGAACTCCGCAAGCTCCGCAATAATGCCCCCCTTGGTTGCGTTAGGCTTGCGTTCTCGCTTGGTAAACTTGTATGCCGTGGGCGCTTTCCGCGTTCCTGCATGGGCATACTTTTGTGCGGCTTTCAGCTTATCCGGCGGCAGGTCATATTCCGTTTTTTCGCCTGCTTCTACCGCCTTATCATAGGCGAGAATATCTTGCGCTTCTTTCTCGTCTGGAAATACTCGCTTGATACGCTCAAGGCGTTCAGCGTCTGTCACTCGCTGGGCGATAATAACCACTTCCTTTCTGTTGGCGGGGAGAGGGTTTTACCCCTCTCCCCTATGGGGCTTAGGCGAGACGGAACAGAGCCTTGCCCTTGACCTCGGTCTTAGTGACCTTATCAGCCGCCATGAGCTGACGCACCAGAGGGGAAATCTTCTGAGTGCTGAAGCCCTCGAACTCCGCCACGCCCTTGATAATCTCGGTGCAGGTCACACCAGCCGAAGTATCAGACAGGGTGGCGAGGAACTCCAGAATGAGCGCCTTATAGCCCTCATTCTCCTGCTGGGTCTTGGTCTGCTTCTTGTTCTCACCGCTGTTTTTCTTGGCGAGCAGAGCCACCTCATGCTCGATGAAGTCCACGGCGTCCTCGGTGGTCGTGCCGTAGGTCACGGGCTGACCGTTCAGCATAGCCTTAATGTCTTCGAAACGCATAGCCTTGGTGATACGAGTCTTGTTGGTCTTTTCCATGTTCAAATCCTTTCTGGTTTTTAGGACTGTCCTTGTCCTTTTGTGATTTTATTATATCATACTTTCGGCGGTTTGTCAAGAGGTTTTTTGAACTTCTTTTCAAACTTTCGGAAGTTTGATACCGAAGTGAGATATTGACTTTTCAAGGTGCATTGGGTTTCCTTGTGCTTTCATTATAGTACTTTTCGCTTGGCTTGTCAAGAGGTTTTTTGAAGTTTTTCGGAAGTTTCTTGACTGTCGCTTTTCGCCGTTTCAAGAACCGCTTTCCCTTAACTTCTGTATATATTATATCATGCCTTGCGGAGTTTGTCAAGAGGTTTTTTCGATTTTTTTCAAAATCTTTTTGGAAGCCTTTCGGCGCCCCTCTCTTAACTTCTGTACTAAGTATACCACCACCGGCACCGGAAGTCAAGAACTTTTTGCTGAAAAGTTGCACAATTTCGGGAGATCCGAGGCATGATTTTTTGTGCAGTTTGCCGATTGACTTTTTGCTGGCGGTGGTGTATAATGAAAATTCGGCCCGCTGCGTGCGTCAGCGGGCCGTCGAAGAGGGCATTGTGCATTTTGACGAAAAAAGAGGGGCAACGCCCCTCTTAGGTCCAGCACATATCCAAAAATTCAAACAGATTTTCGTCCTTGTCTGGGAATGTGACCGAATGTCCGCCGTCCTCTGTCAAATGTTCGGCGTCAATATCCCACCCCATGCGCTTGATAACTTCAATCGCGGCGGCTTTGCTGTCGGCGTTCATAAATTCAAACCATACGGTCTTTTTCATTCTTTTCCCCTTTCTGCCTTTCCGCTCAATCAAGAGCGGAAAGGACTTCAAGCAGATTTACCTTTGTGGGGTCGATTGACTCGCCCAAATGCCACCCGTCCCGCACCTTTTTGTTATCGTCAATCAGAACTGCGGGAGCATCTGCAACGCGGCGGATACAGTCAGCCTTAGTTCTGCCATAGGCGATAAAGTGGCATTTATCAGCAGGGAAGTTATACTTCTCAAGCCACTCTCTTTTTGCCTTGCGGACGGCGGTTTTATATTCCTCGGTGCTGTCTTTGCTCAACCAACTGATAATGCGGATTTCATATCCCTTATCAATCAGTTTCAAGAGGACTTCTCGCAGAGCTTTCATATCCCACATGGGAGCGGCTTCTGCATAGGGGCTTGCGTCCTCTGCCCGCAGTTTATCTAACCAGTTAGGAACGGCGTATAGGTCAGCAATAGTGCCGTCCATATCGAAGCAAATCATTTTCATTTTATCGCTTCCTTTCTTTTGATACATTCATTATAGCAGGTTTCTTTTCATTTGTCAACCCCTTTTTTCAAGGTTGGGGAGATTAAATCTCCCCGAACCTAATTACCGGCATTTCTCGCAGACTTGCGGAAAACTCTCGCTGAAACTCTGTCATAGGCGGATATTCTCTCTTGTTCTCAAAGAGGGCTTTCCGCATGGGCTTATGCTGTCGGAAGCAATAGAACATAATCTCCGCTTCAATCAGCACATCTTCCAGCCCGGTGTGGCTTTCTTCAAACTCGTTGTTGCCGGAGATAAAGCGCCACAGGATTTCGGCTGTCTTGCGGCAAGCACCATTTTTCAGCACATAGCCGTTCTCTTGACAGAACGCCTTATAGGTGGGCATTTTGCAGATAACATCTTGTGCCATTTTCATGGTATCCCAGATTTCCACGCTGTCGAATGGAAACCAGTACCGGAAACGGCTTGCGGTGGTGTAACGCTGTGTTATATTCAAAGCGTTATAGTCAAAGCGGGCGTTATGGGCGGCTACCTCTTTAATGCCCCACTTCTCGATAGTGTCCAGCATAGCCTTGCGGATTTCATAGGTAGTTGCCATTTTCCGGCTACCTGCCCGCAGTTCCTCGACATAGCGGGGGATTTTCCAGTTATAGTAAGCCGTCCGCATAAGGTCGCGTTCCTCGCAGAAAATGTCACGGTTGACATAACTTGCGGTTTCGTAGATATTGCCCTTGGTGTCCACAACCGCCCAACCGCAGTCATATACAAGGACATTGGACATATCCAGACTATCGCCGTCTTGGATAGTATTGGCAGTTTCGGTATCAACCACCAAAACATAGTGTTTGCGCTTGTCAATTTTTTCCATCTTGTCAAATCCTTTCTATTGATTGAGGTTTACCATCGTTCCCTCAACTTCTGTACTTAGTATAGCACACTTTGCGCTTGCTGTCAAGAGTTTTTTTCGATTTTTTCAAATCTTTTTTTCAAGGTTCAAGGGGTGTTTCTCTTAACTTCTGTAAACAGTATAGCACTTTTCGGGAAAGCTGTCAATCGTCAAATTGCACAAAGATTGATCGAGAAATTTGTGCAACTTGTATATTGACAAAAACTCGGTCCGCGCCGAGCGTGCGCGGACCGCCTAAGAAGGATTTGTGAAAATTGCACAAAAAAACTCGGTGGATTTCTCCACCGAGTTTCTGTTGTTTAGCCGAACAGGGCGCTGAGCAGGGCGTCAATGTTGATTTCCGGCTCGTCCTTTTCCTTGCCGCCCTCTGCGATTTCAATGGCGTAGGGCTTGAGATTGTGAAGCATATACATCGCCATCTCGTCTTTCCCTCCGCGGGCCATCTGGACAAGGGTTGCCAGCATAGCGGCGTCCGCGATATTGGCATCGAGGAGCTTCTACGTCATCTCATGGGTTTTCAGCAGGTCATCGCATTCCATCTTGTTCTTTTCGGTCATCATAACTAAGTACCTCTTTCCTTGTTTTTTTGTTCCCTTGGAACAATTTTATTGTATCATAGCTTTAGGGGTTTGTCAAGAGGTTTCGCAAACTTTTTTTTCGACTTAATCCCCACAATAGCGACTTGCAGTTGAGCCTACTTTATCTGTTTACTTCCTCTACTTTCTCGAAGTTGCGCACCCTCGGATTTCTTGGGCTACTCCCTCTTGACAATTATATTGTATCACAAGACTTTCATCTTGTCAATACCTTTTTCAAAGATTTTTACTTTCCGCAACAAAATATTTTGCTTCGTACTGGTTGGCAATAGCCTTAACCTTTGCGCTTTCTACCTGTGTAGCGCAGTAGAAATTAAAAAGTGTGTGCTTATCGCTTAACTCAATGTAAGAATGGGGAACACCCAATTCATCAATGGCGTCTTTGTACTTGGTGGGAACTGTTAATTCCACTTTCCACAGCTTATCTTTCCTCGCTTTAACTTCTCCATACTTCACGACGAAAACGCCGACAAGGTTACAGCCCGCAGTTACTACCACTTTCTGCCACAGCGGAAAATCTGCAACAGTGTAAATCAATACAATATTGTAATAGCCATAGTACAGAGCTGAAACAATGCTTGCAATCCATGGACCGGATTTAATAGTTACAATGCTCTTGATTGTGGAGAAGATAACATTTACAATCGAAAGCAAAATGAAGATAATCAACAAGTTCATTTCTTTCTCCCTCACTTTCTATAATTATTATAATATAAAATTGCCAAAATGTCAATAGGCAATTTTAATTAGTTTCTTTGCTCCATTCTTCCCACTTCTTATTAACTTGCTTAGTCTGTTCTTCTACTTTCAGCCCCTCTGCGATAACTGATTTAACAGCTTCATCAATAGAAGAATACTGGTCGAGAATAACATAGTCTGTATAGAACTGCTTAGTACGACCAAAGAACTTGCGATTAGGGCGGATAACTTCATTTACATAGATAGTTAGCAAACAACCACAACATTCATTATAGACTTCGACCTCAAAAGTGCGGTTCTCATAGTAGTAAGTTTTCTTTTTCATGGTGTCTACCTCTTTTCTTTTGTTGTACTCATTGTACCACCGTTTCGGGAGAAAGTCAAGCTGGCAATTTGCACAAAAATGCAACGAAAAATTTGTGTAATAATACTCTTGTGTAAACTCGGCGCGTGGTGGCCCACCACGCGCCGCTGGAGTTAAAGGAAACTTCGTCAAATTGCACAAAAAAGCGGCTCAAATCGAGCCACTTTTCTTACGGAAATTCAATTGACTGTTAACAGAAACAAGGTGGATTATCGGAATTAACTTCTATAGTGGCGGCCCTCGGTAAAAAGTTCAATCATGCCAAAGTCTATGATATAGTTATTCACGGCTCGCCGAACATTATTCCAAAGATCAGCCTTTCGACTTTCTGAGCGCCGTTCCTTTGCTTCTTTTATCCGGGAAATGAGTTCGTCCAATTCTTCATTGGTCATATAACTAAAATCAGTGTTCAAATCCATCTTTATAACTCCCTTTTCATTTGATGATTTTATTATAGCATAAAGGGCTTGTTTTGTCAAGCCCTTTATGCTATTTTTTTAGTCCTCAAGCAGTTCTTGCGGAACAGTTCTGCCAGTGGCTCGACAAAAGGCGATAACCATACCGACAGCGGGGATAAAAGTATCTTTTGCGGTAGCTGTTGCCGTTCCAGTTTGACGGGAATTGTTGCTGACAACCTCGCAAGTAGTGGTTTTGTTCTCAATGCTGAATTTAGCAGAGGTGGCACGCATGGGGAGCGCGTTATCTTCAAGCCACTTCTGGGCGGTAGCCGCCTTGGTTTTAGTGGGCTGTTCGTACTTGCGGAAAAGAACACCACCGTCTGTGGTATAGATTTCCAGCGGGTCACCCTCTCGAATTGCCATAGTACGGCGGATTTCCTTGGGGATGACCACACGACCGAGATCATCAATGCGGCGAACGATACCAGTAGCTTTCATTTTATCAAATCCTTTCTTTTTCTTGTCGGGGAAGTCTTACACTTCCCCGACCCTATCCAGCATAGCCATAAGGGTTGCCTTATCGCCGCCGAGTTCCAGTTCCACGATAATGTCATTGACGATAGACCTTGCTTCATCGTCCTTGCGTCTACGCCAGTTAAGAACGCTGGAGCGGTTCAGCCTATCTTTGATACCGAACGCCATAGACTTGCGGAGTTCGACACAACGGCGTTCCTTGTCGGTATGCAAGTCCTCAAGGAAATTATACCGAGTAAAGACACTCGCCATATACTCGTCATAGGCTTTCTGTGCGGCATCCATAGCCACTTCCCACACTTCTTGTTCCACCTTGGTCTGGAAATCGGCTTCCTCTTTCTCCGCCGTATACTTGGCGTCCAGACGGTTAGAAACTTCCTTTTCGATAAACTCACGGATAGTCTTAGTAACTCTCATAATATAACTTCCTTTCTGACTGTTCAGGTAGTCAACCTTGATTACACTGTTAGTATAGCATAGTTAGCGGAGTTTGTCAACCCCTTAAATGAAATTTTTTGCGATATAAGCGAAAAGAATAATCTCAACGCCAAACATAAGCCCCAGCCCCATGCAGTCCCGCTCAATAGCAGAAACAAATTGGAAAGACAACAGGGCGGTTAGAATAATGATTGCAACCATCATGTGTTTCGCTCCTCTCTTTTGATGATACAAGTATATCATAGCCTACATAGGAAGTCAAGGGGTTTTGGGAAATTTTCTTTCGTCAAATTCACCAAAAATGCGTATGGAAAATTGTGCAAATTGCCTATTGACACGAAAAACTGGCCGCGGTGTACGCCAACGGCCAGCTGAGAAAAAGAGACCTCCCAAATGGGAGGTCAATCAATGTACTCTTGAAATAGAAGCGATTCGATTTCATTCGCTAACTTGGGATGTCGATTGAGAGCGTCTTGATAATTATAGCCCCAGATAAAAGTGCGCTCGCCATTCTTTAACAAAACTTCGAACTCATACATAACATCAAACCTTCTTTCTTTTGATGGTTTAAGTATACCATAGAAAGCATGGTTTGTCAATCGTCAGTTTTCACAACTTTTAGTCCAGCATTTTGGACAAGTTTCATAGCTTCTTCCAGTTCAGTATTCAAACCACAATCAATACAAATGTAATTGCGGCCGTCGATCTAACGAACCTCAAATGAATACTCTCGGCCTGTAATAAGTCCGAGCTGATCACGAAGTCGAACAGGAATCATAATTCTTCCCATTGCATCTAATTTTCTAGAGTAAGTAGATTCAGCCATTTTGGTTTTTTATTTCTATAGACCTAGCCTGTGCGAAAATTCGACTCCAGACGGGAGCCGCGGCATTTTGCCGAAAGGAATTAGATTACCACTCACATGGCATCTTCTAGCAGAACTGGGCCATTGGGCAGTTCTTGCAAGAATCTTGGTTCATGCAGAACTCCAGAATGACAGCCAGCGCTTTCAGCACTCTAGCGTCATTAGAAAATTCTCCTTTCTCATTTCTTCTGTAATTATTATATCAAAAATTTTACCAAAAGTAAAGAAAGCCGGTTCATCACCGGCTTTCTCTTAGTAAGTATCGTATCCGTACATCTCAGCCTCTGCGTCAGTCATGGAACATTTGTAAAAGGGACGCTGAAAGAAGAGATGCGCTGTCTGGTTAGCTTTCCACAGGTTGACTTCTTGAACGAAGAAATATTCGCCAGTTTCTTCATCATAAAACAGGTAGTTTTTCATCTGGTAGGCACTCCTTTCTTATTCCACTTCTTGCCGAAGTCGTGGCAGAAACGCCATTGCCCGATCACTCCGAACATTTCCTTATTGACTTTCTTAGTCAGGGCAACCGAACGCTTGAGGTGATTTCCGCGGTCACAACAGAGGATTTCGCCGGTGGTAATGTCGTATGCACAATGTCTTCTCGGTAACATAATTTCAAATCCTTTCTCCGGGGTCTCCAACTCAAATGAGTTGGAGACCGATAGCCATATCAATCATTCTTGCCCGATACTCAATCGGACATTCATCTTTCTGCGGGTAGTCAAGATTCCAGCCATTACAGAATGGAAGAAATCTCGCCCAGTCGTTATGTGAAACGGAAAGCTGAATAACTGCGAGAGTCGTTTTTGCCCAAGTCCCGCAGACAATTTCCTTGCCAGTGAGGGTGTCAGTAAATCCAATGCGATTAGCCATGTTGGAGCACTTCCTTTCTTTTGATGATACTATTGTACCACAGGCACAAGGGATTGTCAATTGTCAAATTGCACAAAGATTTCGGGATTGATTGTGCAACTTGCCTATACCAAAATTTCACTTCCAAATTTGTGCAACTTGCACAAACGCAAAACTCGGCGCGCCGCGGTCGCCAGCGCGCCGCCGGCTTAAGGCAAAATGTCTTTGTGAAAAATGCACAAAAATATAGGTGGATTTCTCCACCCTATATTTACCAGACCTCTTTCCAGAGTTTGGCAACCTCGTCATCATAGATCGAGTCAGTTCCCATGGTATCGAAGAATACACACAAGTAGTCATCTGTTGAGAAGTTCTCGCCATATCCAACTTCGACTGTCCATTCCTCGCCGTCCTCAAGCGTAACAAGAGTAAGCGTGTTGCCATCAATGTTGGTTATGACTGCGGTTGCCAGCCTTGTTTGATCGGTAAGCGGGCTTCCGCAAGTTCCCTCTATTGCGGTAGGCTCTTCTGTCTTTTCCTCTTGTTGCGTCATAAGGACAAAGACATTATACGGACTGTGGTGCGGATTAGGTTCGCAGTTATCCGCCACTATGTCAAGCCATGAGAGGAAAAACCACAACAGGACTGCCAGACATACGCTGTATAGCGTCACCTTTGCTACTTTACGCATTATCCCGCACCTCTTTCCACAGTTTCTCAAGCTCTGGCGTCATGCACTTGTCGCACATACAGCCGTTATCACAGGGTCGATTGCCGACCTCATCCTCGTGGCAACCGCAGAAGCGGCTCAGAAATTCGTTATAAGTCATAATAATATTCCCTTCTTTTGTTTGCGGGTTGGGCGCTCCGCGCTCTGTGAGAGCGCCCTTATAGAGCGCTACGCGCTCAGTCTGCCATGTGCATGATTTCGCCAGTGTCATTATCAATGACTGCCACGCCATAGAAGCCGTTCTCTTTACGCCAATAGCCAGCAACCATATCTGCCTGTTCGCTGATGTACTCAAGTCCGTCTGCCTGTTCAAGCTGGCAAGTGCCCTTGTCATCGAACACTATGGCGAGCAAGTAGCGATAGGCATGGGTCAGCTCTGGCCACTCCGCCGGGTCTGCGGGTCTGGTATGCAGAGGACTATTGATGCTCTGCTTATTCAGCCATGCCCAGTTAGGCATGAGAGCGGCACTTGTAGCATTAAAGGCTTCCCTATCAAGGATGACACCATCCTCTACTGCCTTGGCACGCACATTCATTTTCAGGCGCAGCATATCTGCGAACTTGGCGTTATCGAACTGCGGGTTAGTGAAATACTTGATAAACTCCATGATATATATATACCTCTTTCTTTTGTTCTAAGGTTAGGACTGCCTGCCTATACAGGCAGTCCTATGGTGGTTGTTGTTACTTCACGGTCAGTCTTGCGGTGGTGCTGGCTACCACATACTTGTCATAGGTAGCCTTGTCCTCTGCCTTTAGCGCAGAGCTATTAAAGCGGTTGCTGGTGACTTCCTGATAGGTGGCGATACAGCCGCCAGCCTCTACCTTGTGTTCGCCAGTCGCTACCATTTCCGCCTTTACGGTGTCTTTGAGTTCATCCAACTCACGCTTGAGGGCGTCCATGTCGTTCTGCACCTTGCGGATACGCTGGAGAGTACGAGCCATTTCTACTTTTGTCATTTTGATACACTCACTTTCTTTTGATTGACTGTTTTTGTGTTCCCTCTTGGATTGTCTTTAGTTTACCACACCTTGCCTTGCTTGTCAAGACTTTTTTTTTATTTTTTTTTCGGTGTGTTTGGCAAGGCGTTTTGTGTGTTTCCCTTGCCTGTGACTACATGATAGCACCGCCTTGCTTGCTTGTCAACAACTTTTTTGCAAGTTTTTGCGTTTCGTCAATCTGCACAAGTGAGTGCCGATCCGGTTGTGCAGATTGACCAATTCCTCTTTACGCGCGCGCGATACATAATAATAGCGACAGACGCTTTAGCTAACTAAAGTAGGGGTAGCTGTTTAACTGTAGTGCTTTAGCGTGATGAAGTGCGACAGTACGGGGGCGTGTATTTCGGGAAAAAGCGTGAAAATTTTCACAAACTCGTTCTCCCACGCCATTAAAATCTCGAAAACCATTTTCGTTTTCGAATTACGAAAGCACCCTATTAAAAACCATGTAGTTATATTCAAATAACTCAGGAACGGCGAATATTATTCTTAATAATCTTCAATGTTTTTCTTTCTCCTTCGGTACAGTTTTCATTCTACAATAAAATGGAAAATAATATCATAACCATTTTCCGTTTCTACAATGTCATAGCTATGGCCACCATCTAAAACAATAGTACGATTATACTCGTCAAATCTGTAACTAGTATTTTGATAAATAATTCTAGGCCATCCAGTCAACATCAAAAGAGAAAGAACTAAGATGTTAATACAAATGAAAATCTTTCCCAATTTCATCAATCTTCTCTGCCTCCATAGGTCTAAATCCTACACACGTCAAAGTCCCCTGCGGGGACTCTGGAATCAACTCAGTTCTGCAAGCATCAACAATAGGAAAGTAATCGACACCTTCAATCATGCCTAATTCTTTAGCTTTCTCAATGGCTTTTTCTAATTTTCCTCTATTGCGGGCGCCACATACTACCTTGGTCACTCCGTCGTTAATCCAGTTATCATAAACATCTTTATCTAGTCTATAATTTACTTGATAAAAGTCTTGTACTTTCTCTGGCCAAGAATCTCTAATCATCTCAATGAGGAAAGCAGAAGATGCATGAGATACTTGCGCCGCTAACTTGCCAGGTGACATATTCAAATCACGTCTTGCGATAATCAACTGCTTGAAATGCTTTTCCATTTTTATTGCGGCCTCCTTAAAATGAAATGATGTTGGGCAGAACTGGATATTGGTTCTGCCCTATTTTTCAAATATAGTGTGTAAACTTTTATTCTTGGCATTTTCCAAACTTCTTGCAATATAGATTGCATTGTCCGTCTGCTCCCATGCAAGGAATAAAATCTTTTACATAGTTTGGCTTATACTTTTGAGCAATTTCAAATCCATAAATTTCAAAGAGTCTTTTAGCTACATATTGAGATTGTTTATCTCGATAAATAGCCATTTTTTCTTTATATTCTTGACGAGAAATTTTATTATGTAACCAATCACCAAGAGGATAGGTCATAATTCTCGCCCGTTCAAATTCTGTTTCTAGGTCTAAAATAGCTGCTCCTATATTACCAATTACAATACCTTGAGATCTAGACAATTTTTCATCAACCCCAATCTTGTTAATAGACCAACACCGCCGGGAACTGGAGTAGACCAAGCTTCTCCGACAATATTATTTTCGTCCTCTACGAAGTCTCCAACAATTTTGCCATTGAGTCGACTAATTCCGACATCGACAACAATAGCAGACTCGCACTGTTCTCTATGAATAGACTGCGGCCGTCCAGTAGCACAGATTACTAGATCTGCATTATGAAGAAGATATTCTTTATCTCCATAGTTCGTTTTACTGTGACAAATGGAAACAGTCATATCTCTATCTAGCAAAGCCTTTGCCATAGGTTTACCAACAATATCGCTTCTGCCAAGAACAACAGCAGTTTTACCTGTATAATTAAAACCACAATCATCCAGATAATCAATAATACCTCGAACAGTGGCGGGAAGAACAAGAGCGTTCTTAGTCAAACCATCACAATCAAAGTACGATGGAATATCTTCAATGTCGAAATCAAATCTTTCTGCCGTTGGCATTTGGACAATTACGCAATCTGTCTCAAGACCATCATAGGTTAATAGATAACGTAAATCAAACTTATCTTTCGGTCTAACAACCTTCACAGGCCAACCTACAGATTCAAAATCCTCAATCTTCTTCTTAATATAAATCTGATTGCCGACGTCTCCGTCTGTGGCATCTACAATCGTGAGAGAAGGAGGCTCATAATCATGCTCAATAACGGCCAGCCGCAATTTCTCCTTCTCTGTTTTAAAATATTCTTTTATGTTAATTTGATTCATTAAAATTCTCCTTCATACCATGAAACCGTTCCATCTGGATCTACTTCGACTATGCAATTCTCATAATAATCTAGTAACCAATCGCACTCTTGTTCATCATCGCAATCATAGAAAGCATCTACATCAGCATCGTTGATAATTTCTCTTTCTTCTTTGAAGAATAGGATTGCTTTTGATTCTGGTGCGGTTAACTAGTCAAGATACCAAATAGAGTCAAAATCTTCGTCCCATATATCTTCAGCTACAGAAACTACTATCACGGTTACGTTATGATAGAACTATGCGCCTTCAGGGAACGCTTCAGCTGGACTGTCGCAAAAGTTCATAAGAAATACTTCCTTTATTATTTTTCTATTATTATTATAACAAAATAATTTAATTTGGTCAAATAGATTTGACACACCAGTTTTTTTTTGTTATTATATAAGCATAAAGGAGATGACAAGTGTGATTAAATTAGATTATACTCTAGAGTCTCCAGAAGAGCGTAAAGCGCTAGTTGAAAAGATAATTGCGGAAACGCCGGATATTAGTCCCGCGTATCTTGAAATTTTAGGTAATTATCTTGTTCTCTGCATGGAAAAGCAAGAGCGAAAAGAACGCAATATACTGACAGATAACCGTATGACTACGGTAAACAAGAGAGAATGTTCTTTCGAGGGTTTTGTTAGTTAGTTAGAGAACGGCGAAGATGGTATTTATAATTTAGTTAATGAAAATAAAAATGTAATTTTCCAACCAAAGATTTCGATTACAGATAAAGATTTAGAGACAATCCCCTGTTTGAAACAATTGCGAGATACTATAAACGCTTGGGAAGCAGCAGCGAAGCACGCCTCTGGTAAGACTGCTTTTATGATGAAGAAAGCGTTAATCGAAATGCGGAAAGATCAATATATTATTAAATAGGCTTATTAGAAGCCAATTATTCCGTGTCGATTAACGAGATCTGCTAGAACATCACTACCTCTTGATGATAAGAGTTATTTAGATGGTTCTGAAATCGTTGTAGACGGCATTTCATTAATGGATACTAAAGTAGTATCTGCTATTTTATGTAATTATTCTAAACTCAAGGAAGATAGTTGGGATTAGTTTGAGGGAGATACTTGGTATTTAATGCAAGACTTTGATAATTTATGTACTAAGGCTCTTGCTGGTTATCCTATCTATGATAGAATTGTTGAGTGGAAGATTGATGGTAAACCGAATAGCGAGATTCAAAAATTACTTGATGAAGAATTTCATCAAACCTATAGTGTAGAATATATTTCTAGTCTGTGGCGCAATAAGATTCCGAAGGTAATTGCGGAATAGGCTAAAGAAGATTTCTTAATTTGGGAGTACACTAAACGCGGTTATCCAATGAAAAAATGTTCTAAATGTGGGCAGATTAAGCCAGCGAACAATCTTTTCTTTTCAAAGAATAAGACAAGTAAAGATAATTGGTATTCTATTTGTAAGAAATGCCGTAATAAGAAAAGAGGTTGATTCGTATGGCTGGACAGCATTTTTGCAAGAAGTGCGGAAAGACTATGAATGATAGTGAATTCTACACTTCTAAGAACGTAGAAAAATATCCACCAGATGGAAAGATGGATATTTGCAAGAAATGTTTAACCATGCACGTCGATAACTGGGACCCAGAAACATATAAATGGATTTTACAAGAAATTGATGTGCCTTATATTAAAGAAGAATGGGATGCTTTACTTGAGAAATATGGTAAAGACCCAAAGAAGGTAACTGGACTAACTATTATTGGCCGTTATCTATCGAAGATGAAATTGAAGCAATGGAGCCAGTATTCTTGGGTAGATACAGAATCTCTTGAAGAAGGGCAGCGTATGCGCAAGATTAATCAAATGAAAGCGCAAGGTATGACTGGTGAAGAGATTGAGACTGAGCTTGCGACAGACAGAACTCCTCCTAAGCCCAAAATTTTAACTGAGCCACAAGAGGCTGTAGGTACTCCTGAATATTACGATCCTTCAAAAGCTGATGATGACTTTTCAGACGAACTTACCGAAGAAGATAAAGTAATGTTGAGACTTAAGTGGGGTCGAGGATATCGCCCAGAGGAATGGGTGCGATTGGAGCAATTATATAATGATATGATGGCTTCATATGATATTCAAGGAGCAGGTATGAAAGATACTCTTATCATGATTTGTAAGACTTCATTGAAATCTAATTAGCTTCTAGACTGCGGCGATGTCGATGGTGCGCAGAAGATGATCAAGATGTATGATAGCTTGATGAAGAGCGCTAAGCTCACAGCCGCGCAGAATAAAGCTGAATCTGGTGAATTTGTAGATTCTATTGGTGAATTAGTTACAATTTGCGAGCGTGAAGGATTTATTCCTCGTTATTACACCGATGGACCGATAGATAAGGTAGATAAAGTTTTACAAGACCTTCAACACTATACTTACTCTCTTGTTACAGAAGAAATGAATCTCGGTAACATGATTGACGCATCTGTTAGAGCTATTGCTCAAGATAAGGAAAGAGAAGCTAAGATTGACGTTGATGGTGGCGATGAAGAAGACAATGAGATTTACGATTATCCAGAAGATAAAGTATTGACTGATGCTGACTATGAAGAATTTGAAGAAATGAAACAATAGGAAGCTGAGAAGGATAAGGAATATCTGCGGGAGGTGGAGTAAATGGCATTAGCTGATTTATTAAACCTCTCCAATAAAAATAAGAAGATTGGTTTATCTGAAGAACGCGTGCGGGCAATCATTCCTGCGGCACGCCAATATATTGCTTTTTGGAGAGAATATCCTGATATTTTCGTAGATTTCCTCTAGACTGGCGGAGATTTTACTCGTAAGAAGGAATTGAATTTCTTCTTCTACCAAAGAGTATTCTTGCGGGCGGCTATGCGCTACAAGTATGTATACATGGTATTCCCGCGTGCCTATTCCAAGTCTTTCTTATCTATTATGGTACTAATGTGTAGATGTATTTTGTATCCAAGAAGTAAACTGTTTGTTACTTCTGGAGGTAAAGAGCAGGCCGCTGGTATTGCTAAAGAAAAGGTTTAGGAAATTTGCTAGAAGATTCCTGCATTTGAAAGAGAGATTGACTGGCGAAGAGGTAAGACTCAAGAAGGTAAAGACTATTGTAAATATATCTTTAAGAATGGTTCTTACTTTGATAACGTTGCCGCAAGAGAGAGTTCTCGTGGTAAGCGTCGTCACGGAGGCCTAATTGAGGAATGTATTGGTGTCGATGGCACCATTTTGAACGAAGTCCTTATTCCTCTAATGAACATTGATCGTGAGTGTATGGATGGTACTGTTCAAGAGGCAGAAACCTTGAATAAGAGTCAAATCTATGTCACCACCGCAGGCTGGAAGAATACTTTCCCGTACAATAAGTTGATTCAGCTCTTGATTCGTATGGTTCTTGATCCAGAGAAAGCGATTGTTATGGGCGGTACTTGGCGTATTCCTGTATTAGCTGGTCTACAAAGTAAAAACTTTGTTCAAGAGCTAAAATAGGATGGCACCTTCAATGAGGCTTCTTTTGATCGAGAGTATGAATCTCGTTGGAGTGGTACAGTTGAGGATGCGTTCTTCAATGGAGAAGTATTTGACCGTAATCGTAAATTACAACAACCAGAATATGAAGCTTCTGGTCGTTCTTCTGATAGAGCTTATTATGTTTTGTCTGTGGACGTTGGACGTAAAAAATGTCAAAGTGTAATTTGTGTTTTCAAAGTTACACCACAGTCTTAGGGACCTGCAATTAAATCATTGGTTAATATGTTTACAATGGACGACGAGCACTTTGAAGATTAGGCAATTAAGATTAAAAAATTATATTATTAGTTCAAGGCTAAGACCGTTGTTATCGACGGTAATGGTTTGGGCGCTGGTCTAATGGACTATATGGTCAAGTCTCAAGTTGACCCTGAAACAGATGATTTCTTCCCTGATTTTGGCGTATAGAATGATAATGATGGAGAGTATAAGAAGTATAGAACTGATAGAACGGAATATGATGCTATTTATGAGATTAAAGCTAATGCGCCAATTAACACCGAAGCTCACAGTAATGCATAGACGCAAATGCGGGCTGGCAAGGTGAAATTCTTAATTGACGAAAGAATTGCGAAGAACAAGTTGTTAGGAACTAAAAAGGGTCAAGCAATGAAACCAGAAGAGAGAGCGGCATATTTACAACCTTTCACTTATACTTCTATTCTGCGAGATGAAATGTTGAATTTGCGCGAGGAAAATGAAGGCGTTAATATTATCTTGAAGCAAGCTAATAAATCTATTACAAAGGATAAATTCTCAGCTTTTGAATACGGTCTATATTATATCAAGCAAGAAGAAGATAGTAAGCGCAAGAGAAAGAAAGGTCGCTTCGCTGATTTTATGTTTATTAGTTAAGTGGGCATAGTTAAATAATAGCCCTATTAGATTTTTTAATAATAGATAGAGGATGTGATTTAATCTATGCGAGCATCAAGAGGAGAAATTAAGATACATGAGATCCTAGAAGCGAATGATATTAACTTTAAAGAAGAGTATGAATTCGCGGGATTGAAAGCCCCTAGTGGACGTCCTCTACGTTTTGACTTTGCCGTTTTTGATGACGATGGCAATCTAGATTTCTTGATTGAGTATCAAGGAAAATAGCATTATCAAGCAGTCAGTAAATTTGGCGGCAATAGAGGATTGTATCAATAGAAATATAATGATAATCAAAAGAGGAGATTCTGCGCATTGAAAGGTCTTACTTTAATAGAGATTCCATATACGGATGAAAATATATTAACGTATGACTATATAATGCAGAAGGCCGGGTATTAAGGAGGTGACAAACCTTGCTTAAGCGCAGACAACAAGATATACGAGATAAAGGCTTTAATCTAATGGGCGAAGAAGATATGGCTCCACGTGATTATGCTAAAATGCGGGTGGGCATTCGTACCGTGGATAATGCACTCGTAAATCTTGGCACTTACAAGAAGGTCAACCCAAACTACGGCGATAAGGGCTTTGTTCTCAATGCTATTTACCGACATGATTACAAGACACTAAGAGAGATTTCTGAATATTTCTTTGAGTCTAGTGGTATTTATTACAGATTGTGTAAATACTTAGCTACTCTTTATAGATATGACTGGTATGTAACTCCTTACTTTACAGATGTATCTAAGGAAAAAGAAAATAAGATTCTTGGTGACTTCTCAAAGGTACTACTGTACCTCGATAGATCTGACGTTAAGCGACTATGTGGAAATATTGCTCTCGATATTATGAAAGATGGTGTCTACTATGGCATCTTTGTAGATTTTGGGGATAGATTTGGTATTCAAAAACTCCCCGCTTCATATTGTCGTAATCGCTATTATTCTGGAGTTGATCCAATCGTAGAACTAAATCTTTAGTTCTTTGATGCCTATTTTTCTAATATTCAATAGAGAATGGCAATTCTAAAAACATTCCCCAAGGATGTTTAGCAAGGCTATGTCTTATATAAACAAGGCAAGCTTAAGGGGGATTATCCAGGAGATTTAAGCTGCTGGTATCCTCTCGATCCCGCAGTTTCGGTGAAGCTGGGATTGAATGATAGCTGTTTTCCACCTCTTGTTGGAGTTATTCCCTCTATCATTGACCTTGACCAAGCTCAAGAGTTAGATAGATAGAAGACAATGCAATAGCTATTAAAAATTATTATCCAGAAATTACCGCTTGATAAGAATGGTGACTTAATCTTTGACGTAGATGAAGCAAGAGATATCCATAACAATGCGGTTGCGATGCTTAAGCGCGCGGTTGGCGTGGATGTGCTTACTACTTTTGCTGATATTGAGAAGATTGATACCAAGGATAGTAATTCCAATACTACGACAGATGACCTTGAAAAAGTTGAACGTACTGTGTTTAATAATGCTGGTATTTCTCGTAACTTATTCAATGCGGACGGCAACTTAGCTGTAACTAATGCTATCTTAACAGATGAAGCCAGTATTAGAGAACTACCTTTACAGTTTGCTAATTTGTTGAATAAGATAGTGGAAAAATTTAATCGCAAGGGTCATTACGAGTTTAGAGTATCCATGCTAGAAACAACGCAATTTAACTATAAAGAACTAGCTAAGTTGTATAAAGAACACGCGCAAATGGGCTATCCTAAGATGTTGCCACAAATTGCTCTTGGTCATTCTCAATCTAGTATTCTGGCTACTTTAACATTCGAAAATGAGATTCTACATCTATCTGAGATTATGATTCCGCCCATGATGAGTAGTACAATGAGTGGAAGCGTGGTCAAAAAAGATTAGAATGATTAGAATAACTCTTAGAATAAGTAGACAAGTTCAAGCACAACAAAAGTAACGGAACAGAAATAGTCTGGTCGTCCGGAAAAGTCCGACGAGGAAAAGAGCGATAAGACGATTGCTAACCGTGAAAGCATGTCATAAGGAGGGATAGAACTTGCATATTAGTATTCCTATTGCTAACACATTGGAATTCATCAATGCGACTGAAATATCTCCTTTAATCAGCAAGTGTTAGGTGAAGGTCTGCTATGTAGGACAAAATCCCAACAGAAACGGAACTGTTATCACTAAGAAAGTTGCAACAGAGATGGGCAGAAAACTGCCAGGTTCTCCTGTTGTTGGCTATTTTAATCAAGCAACAAACGATTTTGAAGGACACAACAAAGAGATTTCTCTGCGGGGTGGCGGAAATATCGAGGTTCTTGACACCACTAAACCATACGGTTTCGTCCCCACGGACGCGAAAGTTTGGTTCCAGAAGTTTGATGACGAAGGCGTTGAGCGTGAGTATCTTGTAACTGAATGTTACATCTGGACGAGCGCTTACCCTGAATCTCAGCGACTATTCGAGCATGGCAACAATCAGTCTATGGAACTGAACAAAGAAACTCAAAAAGGTTTTTGGGCAAAAGATAATAATTCGGGTAGTAGATTTTTCATTTACAATGAAGCATTGATTGAAAAACTTTGTATTCTCGGAGAATCAGTTGAGCCATGTTTTGAGGGCGCACAATTCAAGACTGAATTCTCCCTAGAGAACATGGAAGAACTTAGAACTACGATGTTCTCTATGCTAACTGAATTACAGAAAACTTTGAATAAAGGAGGCTCTCACGAGACTATGGACGAGAATAAAAAGACTCTCGGCAACCCCGAGGATCCTAACTTCGAAGCAAAGAAGCAGCCTGAGGACGAGAACAAGAAGAATCCAAAAGGCAATTCTGCTCCAGAAGATAATAAGCCAAAGGACGGCGACAACAAGCCTGCCGATAATAACAAGGAAGAGCCTAAGAAGAAGTACAATCTTGATGAAGTAACTGAGTATACTGAGTTACTTGGTAAGTATGAGACTCTTCAGGGCGAATTTGAGACTCTTAAGCAGGAGAAGAGCGACCTTGAGACAGAGGTAACTTCTCTCAGAGAGTTCAAGCTGACTGCGGACCGCAAGGAAAAGCAGAGCATGATTGATGGTTTCTATATGCTGAGCGACGACGACAAGAAGGATGTTGTTGAGCATATTGATACTTATTCTTTGGATGACATTGAAGCGAAGCTGTCTATTATCTGCGTTCGCAACAAGGTCAACTTTAACCTTAATAACAACAATGAACAGGACGATAACCAGCCCAAGGGATTGTTTAATCTTGAAAATCCCGCTGATGATAATGTCCCAGAGTGGATTAAGGCAGTTCGCGAAACCGCGAAAAAGCTATAAGGAGGATTAAATAATATGGCTAAGAGTGCAAAGCGTTTAGGTAACGCTACTTTTGTAACTTACGGATATGGCCAGGTTGAACCTAACCATATGTCCGCTAAGCGCAATGGCCAGGTGTACGCTCAGCTTCCCGCAGCGGCAAGCATCGAGCTACTTGAGAATGGCCAGTTCGTAAAATACGATTATGCCAAGGGTGTCTGTGACTTTGATGGTGCAGGTCCATGGCGCATGGTTTTCAATGAAGTAAAGATTTATGAGGATCGCGAGACTGATGCTGATTTCGCTATGATTAAGGATCGCTACAATGCTCGTGTCTATAGCCCAATCGGTCAGACTAAGTCCGATCTTAAGACCGTTCTTGATTATACTGGTGAGGCTGTCCGCGAGGGTAGCAACGCTGCTTTCAAGAAGGAAGTTGAGACTTTTAACTATCCTCAGCTAATGCCAGATGGCACTAAGATGGTTCCTCGTGTTATCGCTGTCCCTAACGGCGACATTTGGACTACTAATACAATTAAGGCTGAAGCTGGCTCTCTAAGTGTTGGCGATCAACTCAAAATTGATACTGATGGTTATCTGACTAAGGATGAAGGTAAAACCGCAACAGGCGGAGACGAAGATCCTAAGTTCGTGGTTGTAAAGGTTTACACCATGCCTGACTTACAGCCTGGCGTTAAAGTTCAGCGCATTGGTTGATAAAGGAGGGTTAAAATAATGGATAAGGCTAATTTACTACAGTTAATGAAGAATGTAGCTAACGCTACTCCTTCTACTAACTTCTCTTATAATAACGAGAATCTCTCTTACAGCGCTATGAACGAGACTCTTCGTAGTGAACTCAACGCTCTCGTTGGTACTGAAGAGCTTTATGAGCAGAATAAGCGTTTGGTATTCTCTCTCATGGAGCAGACTATGGACGATATCGTTCCTAATCGTCTGATCAACGCTTATGGTCAGTTTGCTGAGATTCAGACATTCGCTCAGGGTGATCGCCCCGTCTTTAAGCGTAGAACTGGTAAGACTCGCGCTAAGCAGTTCATCACTCGTGTCGGTCTTGCCGGCGTATACGAGACCTTCAAGCTCGGTTCTGAGAGCTTCGAAGTTGGTACCAGTGCTATCGGCGGAGCCGCTCAGATTGGCTTCGAAGAGTTCCTTGACGGTCGTGTGAACTTCGCTGAACTCACTCAGATCATTATGGATGGCATGGACGAACTCATTTATCGTGAGATCGCTCAGGCTCTTATGGGCGCAATTGATCAGCTTCCCGCTGCTAACCGTGTAAGCGCTGCTGGTTTCGATGAGACTGGTCTTGACCGTCTTGTTACTACCGCAAGTGCTTATGGCACTCCTACTATTTACTGCACTCGTGAGTTCGCAGTAAAGATTGTTCCTGCTGAGGGCTGGATCTCTGACGAGATTCGTAACGAGCGTTGGAACACCGGTTATCTTGCTAACTATAAGGGTGTTCGTGTTGTAATTCTTCCTCAGACTCTTGAGGATGAAACCAACAGCCGTAAGGTAATCGATCCTGGCTATGCTTGGGTTATTCCTTCTGGCGCTGGCGAGAAGCCTGTTAAGGTTGCTTTCGAGGGTACTACTCACGTTCGTGAGCGTAATGACAATGATGACTGGTCTCGTGACATCCAGGTCTACCGCAAGGTTGGCGTTGGCGTTATGATGACTAACAACATCTTCTCTTACGTTGATACTCAGCTTCAGGGCAAGCTTGACGTAATTCAATAAACTATTCGAGGGGATAGGGATATATCCCTATCCCCTTTAATTCATTATTTGAGAAAAAGGAGTTTTTAATTATGAAAGACCAGTGTAATGTCACTAACAAGAGCGCAGGCTTTGTTATTTATAATATCCCCGAATTGGGCGTCCGCAGAGAGTTCGCTCCTCATGAAACTAAGCATATCAAGGTTGATGAGTTAGATTCTCTGTCTATGATGGGCGGCGGAAAAGAGCTTATCTATAATTATCTCTTTATTAATGATGATGAAATTCTTCGTCATTTACTTAATAAGGATGTAGAACCAGAGTATTATCTGACTGAGGAACAGATTCCCAGCTGGATGGAATCTTGTTCTATTGATGAATTTAAGGATGCTCTTGATTTTGCTCCTAATGGCACAAAAGATCTTATCAAACAGTACGCTGTTAGCAAACCATTAAATGACTACGATAAGAGAGAGGCTATTAAAGCTCAGCTTGGTTTTGATGTGAGCAAAGCTATCGAAAATATGAAACCTGACGAGAACGAGAAGAAGGCCGAAAAGGTTATTAGCACTCCTGCGGCAACCGGACGCCGTTCTTCTACCACTACAATTAAAAAGCCCGTGGAGGCTAAAGAATAAGGGAGGTAATCCCCATGGATGAAAAGTATCCAATTCAAGGGGATCCTACACCCTTTGAAGATATATACAATCGTTTCTTCGGTAAGATTACCGATGATATGTATATGGAGTGGACTGAGGAAGACACCAAGAAAGATTTGCTAAATATCTTACTTGATGCCATCCCAGGATTTGAATTTCCGCGTTTTCCACTCTATGATTATGACGTGAATGGTGAGACTTTTAATTGCCATTTAACTTCCGAAGAAATTAACATTCTTGCGCTACTAATGTATAATACTTGGCTTCAGCGTCAAGTGGCGTCTGTTGAACAGACGAGAATGAAATACTCTGGTAGCGATTTCAAAATGACCTCTCAAGCAAACCATCTCGCTAAATTAATGGAACTTAAAAAAGAGGCTGAGCGTTAGGCGCATCATATGCAACGCCTCTATAAACGCAGAAAGATGATTGATAATAACGGCTCTATTAAGTCTAATTGGTCTACTCTTAGAGAAACGAGTACCTTCGATGGATAAGTATAATATTAACTTTCCAATGAGTACTATCGACCAAGATATGAAGAGACTTATCAATCAACTATGGAAGTTAATTCCTATGCGTGAAAATGGAGAAGATTGGGAGACACATCTAAAAACTATGCTAGAAGAAATTTCTGGTTTGGTGCATATTTACAAGGATAAAGTAGAAGGGTTAATTTTATTATCAAAGTTAGAGGGCTTAACCTCAGATGCTTGTAATGATTTTATGATTTATAGAAAGACTGTATTTAGATGTATCGACTTATTAACTCAGGTGATTCGCAATGATTAATTTAGAATTAATGCGGAAGAGATTCGAGTGGCAAGGCGGTATTCATCAGGAAGACCGCATGATTAAGGATAAACAACGCACTTTACATAGGGCTTTGCTATATTCTTATCAAGCCGCTTCGATTGAGATGGTTTAGAGAAATACAGAAGTGCTTGAGATTGAACCCTCCGGTGTAGATGCGGACATGGGGGTTTATGGAGAGATTCGCGCTCTTATCAATCCAGATAAGGTAAAACAGGATTACGACGACAAGATCGTTTCTATTGATTACGAGCATGGTTATGAACCTGGTGATGTATTTGAATGGAAGAAAACAAATACATACTGGTTAATCTATACTCAAGAGATTACTGAAGATGCCTACTTTAGAGGAGAAATAAGACGCTGTAGATATAAGATTCGTTTCAAGGATTAGGATGGTAATTGGTGTTCTACTTATGCAGCCATTCGAGGTCCTGTGGAGACACAAATTAACTCTATTCAAAAGAATCAATAGAGAATTGATACTCCTAATCTAAGTTTGAATATTCTTATGCCACGTAATGAAAAGACACTTCATGCTTTTGATAGATATTCAGAATTTATCTTTGCGGGAAAGTGCTGGAGAGTTGAAGCTCCAGATTCGATTAGTATGAAAAATATTATCGAAGTTAATGCGGAAGAGAATTACTGGAATGATACCACTGATGACCTTGAGAAAGAGATGAAGGATGGTTTGGTCTTTGAACCTACTAATCCAACTCCTGATAGCAAGATTATCGGTGAGACTTTTATAAAGCCGAAAATTGCGGCTACTTACTCCGTCGATATTGCGGACGGAAAATGGAAGATACTTGAAAATGTACCTGCCTGTTTACAGGTAACTGGAAATTAGACAGCTACAGTGATTTGGAATAAAACTACAAGTGGTCAATTCACATTACAATGGATAAAGGGTAATGATGTAAGAGAAAAGGTCGTTGTAGTTGAATCATTGTATTGAGGTGATCGCGCATGAAACATAATTCATATGAGTACCCCAAGTCTAGTTTATTGGGTATGCCTAAAGACGCGGCAATTATTATCGACCGTATTCTATCAAATCCTAATCTCTTGAGATTATTAGTTTATGAAACAAGAGACTGGCAATCTCAACCTTTACCAAACGGAGAACAGATTAAGGAACTATTTACTAGTCACCAGATTTCATCTGTCCCAAAGATTAAGATTGATAGTAAAGAAAAAACCTATATTAGATTGACTTATGGCACTGTCATTAGAAACGCTTCGAATCCAGAATATCGAGATAATACATTTGGTATTGATATTATTTGTCACTATGACAACTGGGATTTAGGAGACTTTGAGCTACGCCCTTATAGAGTCGCAGGAGAGATAGATGCTATGCTCGATAAAACTCATTTGACTGGTATCGGTGAGCTTGAATTTGTATCTGCTACCCCCTATGTATATAATGAAGAGTTTGCAGGAGTGTCCTTGACCTATCTAGCTGTTAGAGGTCATGAGGACTAGAAAAATCCTGTAAATGGCTGATTATAGACTAGCTTTAATGGCCGGGATTGATATTCCTATTCCTGAATTACAATTAACTGTCCATGTCCCGACCATTAAAGATATAGCTTACATGGGTGAGTAGCAATTTTTTATGGCTGTTCAATATATCTGTTTAGAGAAAGAGTCATTAGTATAGGACAAAACTCTTTTAGCGTCTTTGACTAATTTTCAAGTATTGATGAAAGTATTAGAGCAATCGTAGGATAAAGAAAAAAAGATTGCTTTGATTACTTTGCTTAAGTTACTTTTTCCTGAGTATACAGCAATGATTACTAAGAATAGTATTATTCTTACTATCGTTGGTGATTCCGCTAAAACAGTAATGATAGATGATAGTAACTTTACTGTTTTCTAGAGCGTAATGCGCGAGGTTTTATGCGTAAACAGCTTGTTTTAGGGCGAGAATGTTATTTATAATCCTGCCAATGATCGAGCTAAAGAAATCGCGGATAAAATCATGCGGAATCGCCGCAAGGTTGCTGAATAGAAAGGAGCAAGTAATGAAAGCGTTCTAACTCGTTATATTTCTATTTTAACAATAGCCAAAGTTATTTCATTAAGTGAATGTGGAGCATTAAATATGTTTCAATTATTTGATTTAATGGAGAGATATACGGGTTATGTTGAATGGGATACCGACCTTAAAGTTAGACTTGCGGGCGGGAAGCCCGATAAACAAGTTGAATCTTGGATGAAAGAATTACATCCCAATAAATAAGGAGGAAATATACTATGAGATTTGGCGTACGCGAAATTTGCGACGTAGCATTCCGTGCTAAGTCTAAGATGACTCTCGGCGGCCGCACTTTCTATAAGAATGAGCCTGTCATTTATTTCGACTCTCTAAAGACTTCTAGCCTTGAGGGCGCTTCTACCACAGTCTATGCAACTGGTGGACGTGGTAACACTCGTTTGATCGCATGGGAAGGCGAGCGTACTCTTACCTTCAATATGGAAGATGCTCTTATTAGTCCAGAGAGCTTGGCTATTCTTTCTGGTGCTGGTCTAGCAAAAGCTACTGAAAACAAGCCTGTTTATGTTCACATGACTTCTCAGGTTCAGGTAGACACTAAGAACACTATCGTAATTCCAGAAATCGCTTGCTGGAATGGGGTTGCTACTGGTACTCCTGGTACTGGTGCCGCAGCTGATTATAAGCATGCTAATGCTGATATCTTCTGCATGGTGTTAAGCGATTCTGGCACCGTTGATGTTGAACCTTGCGTTCCTGCCGCTGTTGTTTATGGCGATGGTAAGACCACTATTACCTGCTATGCTGATGGCGCAGCTGGACATAAGGATCTTGAAGTTGGCAAGGTTGTTCTTGTTGACTACTACATCAAAAAGGTTTCTAACACAATGCTAATTGAAATCACCCCAGAGATTAAGGGTCAGAACTTCTATATTGAGGCTTCTACTCTGTTCCGTGATGAGAATACTGGTCTTGATATGCCTGCGGAATTTGTAATTCCTAATGGTAAGGTTCAGTCTAACTTCACCTTCTCTATGGCATCTAGCGGTGATCCTTCTACTTTCAGCTTTGTGGTTGACGCATTCCCTGGCTATACCAAGTTCGATCTTACCAAGAAAGTTCTTGCTGCTATCCAGGTTGTTATGGACGACGTCGCTGCATCTGAGGAGAGCAGAAAGCCCTGCACAGCAGTGGGGGAATAAACACTCCGGAGGGACATGACGCGGAGTTAAAAAATACAGAACCGGTCCGAACCCAATCTGCTGCTAAGCGACTGAGCTTTGTAGAGGATGAAGACGAGGACTTAATCTGAGTTTAAGGGAGGATTTAATGTCCTCCCTTTTTCTTTTTATCTGGAGGTAAAGGAGATATGGCTAGAATACCAAAATCCGCATCCATGCATCAAAAGAAACATAATCTTGGTGACATGAGTATGCCGATCGATGTTGATGCATACGTCGATCACTTTTATATCCACTATAAACAATAGTCAGCATAGCACTTAACTGCGCCCGCCGCGGCTTGGTATAAGTATAAAACTCAACTTATTCTTGATGATATGAAAGCCAGTGGAGCTGCATCTGCTGCGCAGGCTCAAGCTTTGATAGCGCAGATGGATCAAGATACCACGACTGCGAGATCTAGTGTATAGATTATTAAAGCTTTAAGCGAAGGTCCTCTTATGGAGGAAACTCTTGATAGTATTGCGGCAGCTATGAACAACCTACTCATGGAGAAATATAGTAGCGTTATAGACGGCGGATCGTATGAAGATGCTGTTACGAATATATCTAATCAGTATAATTCTATGCTACTTAACGGTCCGGTAGACGATGCTTCTAAGTTTTTTGACTACATTAAACAAGCATTAGATCTTGTAAACGCTACACCAAACAAGAGTGAATTGAGAGCATTCGCAGCTTTACAGAAAGTATTTGAAGGTAAGGCTGCTTATAATGATGTGGTATCTTTAGTATCATTAAATACGATTGGAATTGCTTCACAAGTTATAGGATATTTGAGTGCTGCGGCTAAAAATCTATCTATCAATGGCTCTGTTTCTACTCAAAGTTTTGCCTCTACTATTGCTAATATCTTCTCTAGAGCTATTGGTGAACCTTTAGCAGAGCGAATGATGAAAAATGTACTATTCGAAATTTCAAATAATGCAGATTAGGCATTTGATTCTTTGATTGCATCATCTGGTGGTAAATTAACTTGGGATAAAGGTACTATTCCTACTACTAAGCAATCTGGAACTGCGGTTGGTGCTCAATCCGGTCGTACAGCTAAAGTAGATATTATCTCTAATGGATTATTTAATCTTGGGGTTACTCTATAGAATGGTACTACAGCTACCATTGAGATTGCTACTAATGCTTCAATTAAATGGCAATCTGCTAAATCTAAAAATATCCATATTGTTAGTAGAACTCCACTAAGAACCTTCTTAGAGAATGAACCACCAGATAGATAGCAATATGCATACAATGTTATTGCTCATAGATTAAGTGGCGGAGGACGTAAAGGTGGATTCTATCAAGCTTATAATGCTATTCGGTCTACTATTGCAGCGTCCTTCTTTAATGAATGGATTAGTGGTTCTGGAGAATAGCTGGTATCGGGAGGCTCTCCTATCGGCAGTTTAGACAGAGCGCAATTTTTAATGTATAATGGCAAAGTTTATTCTATTGTAAGTATTGTTAATAGAATTTGTGCCAATACATTAAAAGGGCTATCGACCGAGATTCGAGGTTTTTCTACTTCTGACTCTAAGGTGGATAATAGCTTTGTTGCAGCAGACGGTAAACCAGAATGGGCACCAGATATTGAAGCCGCTAATGTACGTAGCCAGATGGTTAGAGATGTAATTAATACATTGACTATTTCTGCTAGTTTAAATTCAAATATATTAAAATCTTTATTTTAATAAACTTGACAAAAGATTAATTATCTAGTATAATTAAAATATAAATGAGTTAAAGGAGTTAATACCTATGAAAATGACTTTTACTAAGCTGGGGCTAAAGGCTAAGAAAATTACCACCAATTGCCCGCTTACTGACGATATTACGCTTGAAATCCGCAATTATCTTCCTGTTGATGAAAAAGCGGAATTTATTCAATTCATTGTTAATCATGCCCTTGATGACATGACCGGTTGTTTTAGTCCTGTAAGAATCGAGGTTTATTTCTCTATTGCTGTATGTAAATGGTATGCAAATATTACCTTTACAGAGAAACAAATGACAGAAGTTTCTAAGACTTACGACCTTTTGGAAGAGAATGGTGTGATTGACCAGATTATTTCTACTATTCCAGAGGATGAAATCGAGTTTATGAAAGAACTCGTAAATGATACAGTTAGCGATATTGCTAGATATAATTCTTCTGCAGCTGGCATTATTCAGGCTATGACAGCAAATGCAGGTGGATTAGATTCACAGATTACTGAAATTTTAGACAAGATTAAGAATGGTGAGAATCTAGAGACTCTGGCCGTAATCAAAGATGTGGTTGGAAAAGATTAAGTAATCTAATTAAATTCTCAGATTAAGTAGAGAATTAAAAGGCTCTTGAGGATACTAATTCTCAAGAGCCTTTATTTTGTTATATAGGTGTTAAAGGAGGAAAAGGACTATGGCAAAGCGTCTAAATTATACGATTGGCGTAGATGCTGATACTAGTAAATTAGAGGCATCACTAAATGATGCCTTTAGTAGATTAAATAGAATTGGTTCATAGGTAAATCTTACTACGGATCTAAGAAACGCTTCACAAGCTGCATTAGAACTTTCCAGCCATTTAAATAAAGCATTTAATCAATAGACTGGAAAATTTGACTTAGTTACGTTTAACCAAAGCTTGTCTGAAAGTGGCCGTACTCTTGAAAGTTATGCCAATGATTTAATTAGTATTGGTCCAACTGGCGAGCAAGCATTCTTGAAAGTTGCTACAGCAATTACGCAAGCAGAGTTACCACTAAGACGTACAAATAAATTATTTGATCAATTATGGGTAACTATGAAAAATACAATGCGTTGGCAACTTACTTCTAGTGTATTACATGGGTTTGTAGGTGCATTAGAGCAAGCCTACGGTTACTCTAAAGATCTAAATAGATCGTTAAATGAAATTCGTATTGTGAGCGAAAAATCCGCAGATGACATGAGTAAATTTGCTGAATAGGCAAATAAAGCGGCTAAAGCATTAAGTACAACTACTACTGATTATACTGATGCTTCTCTGATTTATTATCAGCAAGGTTTAACTGATCAAGAGGTACTTGATCGTACAGAAACCACGATTAAGATGGCTAATGTAGCTGGCACGACCGCGGAAACTGCCTCCCAGCAATTAACTGCAATTTGGAATAACTTCTATGATGGAAGTTAGAGTCTTGACCATTATGCAGACGTTATGGTTAAATTAGGCGCTGCTACTGCATCTAGTTCTGATGAAATCTCTGAGGGTATTGAGAAGTTTGCAGCTGTAGCTAACACAGTAGGATTAAGCTACGAATATGCAGCATCTGCTCTTGCTACTGTTACTGCCCAAACACGTGAAAGTGCTAGCGTTGTCGGTACTGCATTTAGAACCTTATTCTCTCGTATTCAAGGTTTGACTCAAGGAGAAACCCTTGATGATGGAACTACTTTAAATAAATATTCTTAGGCTCTAGCGACTGTTGGTGTCCAAATTAAGGATACTAATGGAGAGCTTAAAGGTATGGATGAAATTCTTGATGATCTTGGTAGCAGATGGAGTACTCTTGCTCAAGATCAAAAGATTGCATTAGCTGAGACAGTGGCTGGCGTGCGTCAATGGACGCAGTTAATCGCATTGATGGATAACTGGGATTTCTTCAAAGAAAATCTAGCTATGGCGCAAAATGCAGATGGTGCTCTAGAGCAACAAGCTGAGATTTATGCAGAATCTTGGGAAGCTGCTAGAGATAGAACTAAGGCTGCCGCGGAAGATATTTATGATAGTTTAATCAACCCTGATTTTTACATTGGCGTTGATAATATGGTTACTCCATTACTATCAAGAACTGCTGATGTAATTGATGCATTGGGTGGACTTCAAGGTGTTCTAGCGGTCGTTGCTCTTGGTATGAATAAGGTTTATGGAGATAAAATCGCTCAGAGTATGAGAGATATGGCCGTAAATCTAGGAATTATTACTGGCAAAGAAGCTGAACGAGCAAGAACTTTGCAAAGTGAAGCCGTTAGTATTATCAATAATCTATCTAGTACCTATGCTGCTAATACCGCAGAGACCATGCGTTTAAATTTGCTAAGACAGGAAGTTTCTTTGCAAGGTGAAATCAACGCGCAATATGACTAGTTAGATGATCATCAGAAACAAGTTATTAGCAACGAAGAATATAAGTTAGATATTCTAAAACAAGAAACTCAAGCAACCATTGACCGTATTAGTCAATTACAGAACTCTTCTCACGAGTTATAGGATGCTATTTCTGTAAGTATTGGTACAGATGATTGGCAGACTAGATTAAGAGATGAGATTAGAGCATGGAATCAGAATCATACCGCTGGTTACCAAATCAATATTAACGTAAGAGCTAACTCTAATCTTGATAGAGTCTATCAAGAAATTATGCAACAGTTGGATCAACTTACACAAAGACGCGCTCAATTACAGCAAGTAAACGAGCAGTTTATAAGACTTGATTCCTCTAGCACTAATTATGCTCAAAGTTTGCGTGAGCTAATTGCTGTTTATGATAGTAATGTAAATACTGCTCAAATGACTACTCAGCAATTAGAAAATTACCTTAGAGGTTTAGGTACATAGGCTTTAAATACTGGTGCCGAAATTCGAGAATTAGGTAATTTACTGATTGGAATGGGTGCGGATAGACGCACAGTTACTCAATATATTGCTCAGTTGTCTCAATTGCAATCTGCTGTAATAGCCGGAGAAGATGTGCAAGATCAGTACAATCAAAAGGTACAAGAGTTTATTGCGCTTTTACAACGAGGTATTCCAACACAAAGAGACTGGGCGGCAACATTAGTACAAGTTGGAACTACACTTTCTTAGATTTCTATTGGAATAAATGGAATTAATTCTCTATTCCAGACATTTGATGAAATCTTATCTGGTGATGTAGATGCAGTAGATGCTTTTACTAAGATTTTAACTTCTTTATCAATGGTATTACCTCTTGTTGCTAATTTGACTAAGACAGTTAGAACTGAGAATGTAAAAAATGCCATTCAATTCTTGGCCACTGGCGCGGCCGCGGGAACTGGTGCAGCAGGAGTAGCAACCTTTAGTGCTGCATTATACACCTTATTACCAATTGTAGGTTTGGTTGTAGTTGGTATCTATGCTGTTGTTAAAATTATTCAAGCTTTATATGTTAGTGCAGATGAAGCTCGTGAAAAAATTCAAAAAGCGACAGAAGCTTATGAAGAACAAACTTCAGCTTTAGAGTCTCTTAATTCTGAATTAAAGACTACTAAGGATAGAATTGATGAACTAAACAGTCAAGATAGTTTAACCATTGTTGAACAGGAAGAACTTGAAAAGCTCCAACAGCAAGAAGCGTCCCTCGAAAGACAAATTAAACTGCAAGAAAAGCTTGCTCAAGATGCTCAAAAAACACAAGCAACAGAAATTGCAAAAAATTATAAGAAATCTACCAGTGATATTGCCACTGGACCAGATTTGACGCAATATCGTTCTTGGAATGAAAATAGAAATGACAACGGCGTTGAATATACTACTTATCGAGATGAATGGGTAGATGCAGATACCTGGTTTAATAGTATTACTCAAGGCTTGGATAAGACTTCTGATGCTTATTAGGACTATTTAGTTGAATATAGACAATGGAAAGATGATAATGAGTAGATTACTGCTGAATGGGTAACAAAAAATGCGGAAGCTATTCAAAGTGCAGAAGACAACTATAAGGCATACACTGATGCAATTGTTAGTGGGGTCATTGATTATAATCCAGATACAATCGCCGCAATGCAAGAGCAATTATCTGCAATCCGCAAGAATCTCTATTCTTCTGATGGTGAGTATGAACAAGTTGTTCTTGAGCCTATTCTTGATGATCAAGCAGTAAAGCAAGTATCTACTTAGCTCTATAATGTATTAGCAAACGGCGATATCGAAGATGCGACAAGTTTAATTTCTGATTCTATTAAGAATGAGTTAATGCTCGCAGGTGTCAGCGTAGATGAGTTTTTAACCTATCTTGATAATAGAGTAGATGAAACTAAGGCCGCTGTTGAAGAAAAGTTTTCTGACTTTAATTTCGATGAATTAACTGGCGAAGATTGGAATATCTTAGCTACTGTTAATCTCGATAATTTTGATACTGTTGAAGAATTAAAAGATTTCTTAGACAATTATAAGACTAATGATATCAATGTTGATGTTAGCGGTATTGATGAACTTAAAGATCTGCTTGATACTTTAAATGCCAGCCAAAGCGCACTTGAGACTGCATTAAAGGCTTATAAGGATCAAGAAGGCTACCTAACTATGGATTAGGTTCAAGAATTAATCAATGCAGATGAAAGTTATGCACAGTATATCGTTAAGGTTGGAGATGCCTATAAGTTAACTAATCAGTCTCTACAAGCTCTCTTAGATTCTGAGCGTCAAGAGGAACAAATTCTTGATGCAACTATTGAATCTATGAAGGATAAATATGCCGTTAATACTGACTATGTTTAGAACTATGTTAGTATGTGGGATGAGCTAGTTGACCGTGCTAGTGAAGCTGATGCGGTAGATAATTATAATTTCGCAGATCAAAATGATGTTGATAGATTCAAGGAAAGAACACAAGCTTTAAGCGAGAATGCATAGGCTTATCGAGATGGAAAGATTTCTGCGGAAGAGTATTTCTCCGCTATTAACACTAGAATTAGTAATATTAACGCTGGTTTCCAAGAGTTAAATAAAGAGATTGATGATAATATCGATCAAACTGATTTGTATGAAGCTACTCTTGTCGCAGCGACCGGATCTGTAGCTGATGGATTAGTAGATCTAAATAAGCAGTTTAAGTCTGGATCTATTAACATGGATGCGTACTATAAAGGTACTATTGCAGCAACTAAAACCTTAATTAGTGCGCAAAGTAAGCTTGATAAAAACATTACCAAGAACGCTGATGGCACCTGGGAACTTAAAGAAGGCGTCGATAGAACTACCGTTTCCGCAGAAGATTATGAACGAGCCATCTCTGACATAGCTAATCTAAATGCTTGGGAGAAGCAAGTTGCTCAAGCAGAAGATATGACCGGAGTTGTTGATAGTTTAGTAGATAATTATGATTATTTAGTGCAATATGCTGATAGCTTTGGTGCTATTGATTTCACTATTGATAATAATTTTGATACTACGACACAGCAATTCTAGGATATGTGTTCTAGTATTGGAGCCGAATTAACCAATCTTGAACAAACCAATAACGAATCTTATAAGCGTATTCTACAAGGTGTATTAGATTAGGGAATAACTTTAGCAAATGGATTAAATACCAGTTCTGCCGATTTGATGCAAGCAATGTCGACTGATGCTAATATTGCTAGTGCAGTTATCAATTCTACCATGCATGAAAGTGCAGGCACAATTACATCAGTCTCTCAGGCAGCTGGCAGTGTTATCTCTGCATTAGGAGATTTAATTTCTAATTTTGATTATGAGTTAAATTTCACTCCTTTTGTAAAATCTTGGGGCAAGTTATAGATTGAAGATTGGTTAAAAGGTAAAGCAACACTACCTTTTGAATTACCAACTTTGGGTCTAACAGTATCTGGTCAAGATAACGGAGGTTCAATTTCAAACTTTGTAAGTGCCCTTTCTGAAGCCGGTAGTTATCTATCTTCATAGGGTACTGGTTCAGGGCAAAATGGTATTTACGATTACGGTCAAGAGCCTGCAAATTTTGATCCAAATGGAGTGCTCGATCCGAATAGAGTTGGCTCTGATATTATTAGAGGTTCTAAAGGTGGCAGTAAAGGCAAAACTTATGACAAAGAGGATTTAAAGACTCTTCAAGAAGTTGAAGACCGTTACCATGAGATTAACCGAGAAATCTAGAGACAGGATGACTTGCTTGATGATTTAAGTAACACTACGGATAGAGCTTGGGGAACTGAGGCTCTTGATGGTTACGAGAATGAAATTAAGGCTCTTGAGAAGCAACAAGAACTCTATAATCAAAAGCTGAAAGAAGCGCAGAATTATTTAGTTCAAGATTCTGCCCTAGTTAAGAAATATTTTGCAGACGCGCAAATTGGCGCAGATGGTGAAATCACTAACTACGAGGATCTATTAAGAGAGAACCTTAATCTCTATAATGCTGCAGTTGAACGTTATAATCTTGCTGTTGCTGGTAAGACTTTAAGCGAAGAAGAGCATACCGCTCTTAAGAATCAGCTTGATGCAGAGAAGAAACTCTTTGAGCAGCGTCAAAAAGCACTTGAGCAATATGAAAGCACTCTCGACGTAGTTCGTGATACTACAGATAATATTCAAGAAAATGCTCGTTCTATTGCTGACAAGAAGCTTGAGGAAATCAAGTTCAAGATGGAGATTGTTCTAGATGTAAAGTCTATGAAAGACGCCGTCAGAGACTTATCTAAAGAAATTTCCGAAATGTTTGGTGATGCATTAACCCATGGCCTTGAAAGCGCTAAATTATCTGCGGGAGGCACGCAAGCTGAGGCGGCATTACTGCCTAGCTACCAAGAGGAATGGAACTCTCTTAAAAAGCTTTATGAAAGCACTACAGATGATGCGGATAGACGAGCTATCATGGATGAAATCCAGAGTCTACAAGGTAATATTGTGGATTCTGCGAAAGCTATTGCAGAATGGGCAAACTCTATTGAGGATATTGTTCCAGATGCTGTTGATGCCGCTTCTGAGAGATTTGCAGCATTTACTGATCAGTTAGAGCATAATACTTCTGTACTAGATACTATTAAAGAACTTTATACTTTACAAGGTGTAACTTATAAGACCGCGGAAGGATTTAATCGTCTCCAGAAAAATAGCCAAGAAAAACTAAATGCTCAGTTAGCGTCTGCTAAACTGCAAAGAGGTTGGTACGAACAGGCTGCTTAGAGATTAGAGGAAGCGCAAGCAAAACTCGATTCTCTTGGTGGAGATGAGACCGATTTGCGCTACGATGCTTATAAGAAAGCAAGAGACGCATATCTAGAAGAGTTTAATAAAGCTCAAGAAGCTTATCTATCTTCTGCTCAAGAGGCAATGGAAACAGCACAAGATATGTATCTCCAGCAAATCGAGAAAGCTGTCTATGAGTTTGGTCAAGCGGTATCTAATGGTGTTGGTCTTGACTTGCTACAAGACAAGTACGATCATTATATTGAGCAAAATGAACGCTACTTTGATAAAGTAAATGAAGCATATCAAGTATCTGCTTGGTATAACAAGCTCCAGCAAGACATCGACAATACTACCAATTCTGCGCACAAGGAAAGATTAAAGGCTCTCCAAGAAGAAATTAATCAACGCAGAGAAGGCAATAAGTTATCTCAGTATGACCTTGATATTCTCAATGCTAAATATCAAGTATTACAAGCTCAGATGGCTCTTGAAGATGCTCAAAATGCTAAGAACCAAATTCAGTTAGTAAGAGATAGTCAAGGTAACTGGAACTACCAATATACTGCTAACCAAGATGATATTACCAATGCTCAGCAAAATCTTCTTGACGCAGAGAATGATTGGTATAATATCGCTAAACAACAGGTAACTGATGTAACGGGAGAGATTGTTTCCACTTGGCAAGAGTGTCAGGATAAGATTAAAGACATCTATTCTGATATGACACTCACCGACGAAGAACGCTCCGCGCAGGCGCAAGAAATCTATAAGTATTATAGCGAAAAGATTAAGTACCTCGAAGAAGAGAAACAAAACGCAATCGCTGATATGACAGAAGCAGGTAATAAGAACCTGATTGATAACGCGATTATTACTGGTGATACTATTACCGACTTAACTGGCATTACCACAGAAGAATTGAAGCAATTAGTAACCGATTCTGGTGAAAGCATTGCCGACATTTTGATGAAAAACAGTGAACAGCTAAAAGAAATTGCGGGCAACAATACTGATCTTATCGACAAGTTCAATAATACTTATGCCAAAGATCTTGACGATATGACTCAAAATACCACGAATTTTGAGGACGAACTCCGCAAGCTATTAGATCAAGCGCAACGAGATTTTGATAACTATAAGGATAAAGTTCAAAATGTCGCCTCTGAAACTGGTACTACTCTTGATAACTTGGCGCAAGAAACTGATAAGGTTTCTGAAGCTACTGATCAATTAAGAGAGCGCGGCGATGAAGCTAAGGATACTTTGTGGAATATGATTGATGCGGCTCAAAATGCTTCTGATGGTTATTTAGAGTTAGCGCAATCCATCTGGGATACTGTTGAAGCATTGCGTGCTCTTGCTTCTCAACAAGCTCAATTTGCAGCATCTTCTTCTTCTAAAGGTAATTCTAGTAAGGGTTATGATCCAAATACCGATTATTCTGGTGTTATTATGGATGGTATTGCTAATGGATGGTTAGAATATGGAAGTAAAGAATATAAAGAATTAATAAGCCAACGTGAAAATAAAATTGATGATATGGGATTAACAGAAGAATATTTTGGAACTCGTGGCGATGCGGCAGATAACCGTTATAAAGATTCTACTTCTGTTGGCCAATATGGAAGCAAAGAAGAATGGAAGAAAAAAATGCAAGCATTAGGTGTTCCTGGATTTGCTACTGGTGGATATACTGGTATATTTGATGATGCGAAACTTGCTTTCCTTCATCAAAAGGAATTGGTGTTAAATCAAAGTGATACCGAGAATATTCTTGCAGCAGTTCAAGCTGTAAGAACTATTGGTACGGATTTGTTTAAGTCTATTGAGAAATCTCTTGACGGTAATGCAATTGCGGCAATGGCTCTTATGGGCCAGAAGCTTAATCCAGTTGCTACTACACCAATTCAAGATTCTATTGAACAAACTGTTCATATTGATAAAGTAGAGTTTCCGAACGTGACTAGCCGCACTGAAATTGAGGAAGCATTTATTAGTCTTACTAATGATGCGGCACAGTGGGCTAGAAGAAAGACTTAATAAGGAGAGCTTTTTAGCTCTCCTTATTAAAGGAGTGAAAGGAGATAAACATGAATAATATATCTGAGCAGCTATTACAAGCTATGGATATTATTACGGAAGAAAAGTTAAGATAGTTAAAATATGACAAAACTATCCAAGCCACTGTTTATTCTATTGTAGATGTAGATGCTGGAGAATACAAAGTTAGATATAACGGCAATATCTTTTCTGCATTTAGCGAGGATACTGGTAAAAGCTATTCTATTAAAGACGTGGTTTATGTCAAGGTGCCGGAGGGTAATTTTTCTAACAAGAAATTGATTACTTCTTTAGTAACTGCGAAGTCTTTATCTGACGTTTAGTTATCTGATTTAACCAATTCTGTATTTGAAGTATCTCCTACTTTTGATGCATTATATGATGGAGCTTATGATGCTTCACAAAGTTACGGAGTAATTGCGGGAACGCCAGCTGGAGAGATCGGAAGTTCTACTTATATTTTTCAAAATAGCGAAGAATATGAGTAGAATGGATATCACGGCCTATTCCAACAATACTCTAACAATTATGAATATATTCGCTTGAAAGCTTCTTTCTTAACTTAGTTTCATAATATCCATAATCAAGGTAATTATGGTATTGAAGTTGAGTTTTATACCAAGGATAATAGCAGTGTAAAGTATAGATTAGATCTCTAGAACTTTAATGGTAATCCTTATGGATTCTCAGTCTACTCTCCACAGTAGATTATCCTTAAGGCGCAGAAGAACTATTTAATGGGACTTAAATCTATTAGGCTGTTTGAAGAAGACTTTGTCTATGATAAAATTGTTAAGAATGGCATAGTTACAGATGAAGAGAATAGAACTGTTGCTAATATTTTTGTAAAAGATATCTCCCTTTAGTATGTTGATATGCAGGATTTAAGTGATACGACTTATTATCTCACGATTTCTGCCCCTAAAGGTATTGCCTTTACGGATAAAGTATCTAGCTTGAATTTAGTTGGACGCTTAATTTATAATGGTGAAGATATTATGGATAGTAAGAAGTGTGTTTGTCAATGGTATGAGAGAGATTTAAGCGTGGTTGTTGGTAGCGATGAATATAGCAAGTCCGCAGGCTTCGGATGGAGAAAGATTGCCGGATAGACATCTAGTTCTCTTACTCTTGATGCAACTGATATTCTATATCAATAGAAGTATAAGTTAGTAGTCGTTTATAATGATAGTATTACTCTAACTGCGGAAATCGCTATATGGAATCGTAATGCAAGTTATGATTATTCTATTGAGCAAGTTACTGACGGAGCTGATATTAAACTACAGATTAGAAATAATGCTGATAGTGAGTCTTTGGTGGGAGATTGGTATTTGTCTTATCCAGATGATAGTTACAGCTCTGTGCCGGAAGGAGAAAAGAAGTCCGAGATTGTCGTAAGTTCTTATTTGCAATACAGTTCTGTGACTTTCTACTGCATAGTGTATAATTCTGCAGGATAGTTTATCGGAACTTTAGAACATACTATTGTGAATAGCGAAAGCGAAGATGACGTAACTATTAGTTATATCGGTGAAGATTCCTTTAGATATGATGCTAATGGCGATATTTCTATTGAAGATGCAGAGAAAGAAAGAACTCTATAGGTTAATCTAGCATGGAAAGAAGGATTCGGTACTTCTTACTTTGTGTCTTGGCTAATGAAAGATGCGAATAATAAAGAGTACGAGATTCCCACCTCTAAAGAGCTTGCTTATAGTCCTGATAACTCCATGCTTGAGAATATTTGGGTTGACAAATATAATATTTTACACTACAATATTAAGTAGAAGTATAGAGTTAATTTCAGTAATAATACAGTTATTGTAAAAATAAGAACGATTACAGAATCTATTTATCTATTTAATAAAGAGATTCTTTGTTTGAAAGATGGCGACTAGGGAACTAATGGTACTACCTATATTACCGCGATTCGTCCATGCAATTCAGACGGTGTAAAGTTAAGTGGACTACAGCCTTTAAGATATAATAATGGATGGACTAATGATATTAGAGTTCGTTGTTATGTTTATAAAGATGGAGAATTGATTAATGGCAATAGTAAGTATTCTATTACCTATAAGTGGTAGGGAACGAACGTTACAGTAGAGAACAAAGAAGTAGTTACTGACTCCGTTGATCGAGTTTTGGTGCGCGGTATACCTACGATTTCCGCAGATACCCCTAATGCAGAGTTAGCTTTCTATGTGAGAGTTCAAGTTACTATTAAAGATGATAATAGCTCGATTGATATCTACGCTTCTTATCCTCTTGATGTTATCGTTGGCTCTACCTTGGCAAGTGCTATTGATATTGACACTATTCCGTCTTATATCAAATATAATTCTTCTGGTTTAACCCCATCTTTCTATAGTAACGATATTAACTTCTATTATAATGACGTAGCTTATAATGATAACATTACCTCATTAAATACCAATATTCTTACTATTAAAACAGACAATGGTAAAAAGTATTTAGAACCAGCTTCTAGCTTTATCTTTGAGAATATTAAGGATAATGATTAGAGCAATATCGGTGTATTAAATCTTGCTATTCCAAATAGTAATGATAGATTAATTCATCCAATTATCATGTATCTTGATACTTATGGTAATGAAGCTATCAACGGTTGGGATGGAACAGCTCTTGATACTGGTGATGGAGAATATGTATTCGCTCCACAGGTTGGTGCAGGAACAAAAGATAGCCAAAATAGATTTACTGGCGTAGTCATGGGTAAAGATAGTGGCCAAGACAAAGTGGGTTTATATGGATATCAGGAGGGCGTTAATACTTTCGGTTTAATGGAAGATGGTACCGCGTTCTTCGGAGCTTCTAGTGGAGGCGGCCGCATTAAGATTAACGGTAAATCTGGTTCTATTAAAGGCGGCGGTGGAGGAAATAATTCCGCTGGTATGACTATCAATTTTGCCGATCTTAATCCTGGTAATAATACTACTGCAATCAAGATAGGTGGAGGAGTTTTTGAAGTTACATATAATGGTGCTTTAAAAGCAACCTCTGCGACTATTGAAGGTTAGATTTTTGCTCAGTCCGGTAAGATTGGTTGTACTAGCAGAAATAGCAATGATGGTTGGACTATCGAGAAGAATAAATTATATAGCGGAAGTGGAGCAACAAGAGTAGAACTAAATAGTGATAAGGATGAAGAGTTTGCTATTTGGGCTGGCGCTACAAGTTCAACTTCTGCAAAAGATAGTTATTTTGCAGTTTCTAAAAAAGGTTCTCTCTACGCTAAGCAAGGTAATATTGGCGGATGGATTCTTAAGAGTAAGTCCCTCTCTAACAATAACAATAAAATTGGTATGGCTAGCTCTGGTTCTTATGTATTTTGGTCTGGTGCAAATACCGGTAATCCAGGTGATACTCCAGATTTTAGCAATAGTGGTACCTACTTCTATGTTACTAATGGCGGAAAACTCTCTTGTAAGAACGCAGAAGTGCGTGGTAACATTACCGCAGATAGCCTTGAATGTGATAATGGTGAGATCGGTGGATGGACTATTAGTAGTAATTCTCTACGAGGCGGAAGCACTTATCTATATTCTAGTGGTCGAATTGTTTGTGATGACCTTAACTGTGATGGTGGTAATATCGGTGGATGGACAATTGGAGAAGATTCAATTTCTGCTAGTGGCACTATTTTACAAAGTGATGGTAACATTTATACTAGGTTAGGTAGAATTGGTCTGGTCGAAGGAGAAGATAGCCAAGGTACTACTTATAACTTTGGAATGTAGGCAACTGGCGGTAATGGAAGTGTTATCATTCAAGCGACATATGGCAATGGTAACGTAGCTCTACGTGCCGCGAATTATATTATCTTAAATGGTAATAAACTTACTTGCACAGTGCCAGCAGCTAATCAGTCTGGTATTTATGCAAGATTTGCTTAAGGAGGGATAAATAATGCCGAGTGCTTCTCTTACTTTTGTCAGTGCAAGTCGTTCTAGTGTGCGAATTAGTTATGATGGAAGTGGGTGGTATATCCCTGCTAATGAGCCTGAACACAGTTCTGGATGGTCTACTGTAACAAGTACAGATACTAAACAAGTTCAGTAGAAAACCGTCACTCAGGTAGTTTATGATGTTGCTGGTTGTACTACTACTTGGCATTGGAGTTTTAGTGGTGGTAATGGTGGTTCTAGTTCTGTTAAGACTGGAACCATTACCATTGGTGGAATGACAGCAGGATCGAGAGGTAGTGTCACAGGAAGGCTATCAGCTACAAGAAGTGCAAAACAAAAAAAAGAAGTTTATACACGCACTCGAACTCGTACTAAAACAACAGTAAAAGATGATAAAGGAAATACTACTACTAAGTATGGAGAGTGGAGCGATTGGAATGAATCGGGTCCGAGAACAACATATAGCTCTGCTAGTAGTAAGAATTTAGGTTCTGCGTCTGATACTTTAGTATTTTATACAAAACCAGCTGAGTTTTCATGGGGTAGTGGCGTAGCTACTGATAAAATTATTTAGGCGTCTGGTGGGCTTTCAGCTAATAAGTGGAATACCTTAGTTGCTAGAGTGAAATAGCGAAAAAATTGGGAGAATCAATCTGGCGGAGCTAATTATAGTGATGCGGAGGTTAGCTCTGGTGAATTAGTAACAGCCGCTAAATATAATATTTTAGCTAGAGCACTTGGCGTAAGCCAAGTGACAGCGCATACAGATAGAACTACTGGCACACTTATTACCGCTGATGTATTTATTGCATTATAGACCGCGGTTAATGCATGAGCTAAAGGAGATAACCATGTTAAATAAAGATATTGTCACGATGTATCGTGGGTTAACAAGCTTGGCTTCCGATCTGGAAACTAAGCTTCCCGCGAAGGTATCGTTTGCTATTGTTAGGAATATTAAACTTTTAACTCCTATTGTTGAAGATATTGATTTTGCTCGTCAATCAGTTGCCGCAACTTATGGAGTAGAAGTCGATGGTGGATACAGTATTCCTGAATAGCAAATAGATACAGTTAATTAGGAGTTAACTGCGATTGCGGAAACAGAAGTTGATGTTCCTATTGTTAAAGTTAAAATGTCAGATATTGAGAACTTGAATATCTCTGTTGGTATCGCAGAAGCTCTTGAGTTTATGATAGAGGAAGAGATTTAAGTCTCTTCCTCTTTTCTTTTTGCTTGGACGGATTTAATTATCTTAACCAAAGCAATTTTTATAATATATAGAGTTAGAGAAAAAGGAGGCGCGGAATATGCCAATTAGTATTTATCCGCCTACTTTATAGAGTACATAGCCTGCATTTTTAGCCACTACACCAGACTATGAAATCAAGTATACTCTATAGAAGGTGACGAGTGCTGAGACTATTAAACATATTCAAATTCGAGTAGTTGAATAGCGCTCAAATTCTAGCATTGTAAATACTTTGAAATACCCAGATAATATTATCTATAAGAATGTGGATTTGACTAAAGAGTCTAGCCCTTATGGAATTAAAATCCTAACTGCGGATTTGCGGAAATCTTGGTCACCGGGCGTGTGTTATAAGATTCAGTTACGCTTTGGATCTACTAGTTTTCCTACTGACTTAAGTTCTTTTGCTGCATGGAAGAAAGAATAGATTAACAATCAGACTTTCTCTGAGTGGTCTACCGTCATGGTTATTAAAGCTATTGCGCAACCAGAAATTTATATCGAGAATGCCGGTACTTTAAGAACAGATGTTATTGCTAGTAGGTAGACAGAGGCTAGTTTAACTCCATTATTTGTAGGAGATTATATTGATAATGCTTCTGAGGAACCGTTGGAGAAATATAAGTTTGATTTATATGATGAAACTGGAACAGAGTTAATCGAGTCATCAGACTGGATTCAAGCAGTTAGTGGTAAGAATAATTCTTACCGATTTAAGACTATGTTAACAAATAACGAGTCTTATAAAGTTTATTTCTCTATTGCAACGCGCAATGGATATGAAGCAAAAGTATCCTATGACTTCCAAGTTGTTAAAGTATATTTGGAGGCATTAGAAGGCGTGACAATGCGGGTAAATGATACAGATGTCTATTGTCGTGAAAATGGTTGTATACGAGTTTATCTAACTGCAAAAAATCCATTAACTGGATGCTATGTACTTACTCGCGCATCTGAAGAAAGTAATTATCAAGTATATGAGGACTTAAAATATTTTAATTATTTTGAAGAAACTCTTAATGATAACCTAATTTATACAGATTTTATTATCGAGAGTGGCGTCAAATATAAGTATGCTTTCTAGTATCAAAACTCTCAAGGATTGCGGAGCGCACCTTTGCAAGAAAGCGGCTCTCCTATTCCAGCGAGAAGCGTTGACTTTGAATACTCTTATCTATATAGAGACGGAGTGCAGTTGCGCTTAAAGTATAACCAAAAGCTCAGTAGTTTTAAGCATACGGTACTAGCAAGCAAGCAAGATACCCTTGGAGACCAATTCCCGCATTTAGCGAAGAATGGCTATGCTTATTATGCCGAGTTTCCAATTAGTGGTTTAATTAGCTTTTAGATGGATGAAGACTAGACTTTCTTTACTTTGGGAGCAGATGGTTATTATTATAATAATGAATTAGTAATCCCTAAAGATAAGTTTAGTGTATCTACAGCGACAAGAGGAGAGGTTGCTATTCCTTCTTATCTTGCTATTGATACTAATATTACTGATGATAATATCTTTGTAGAGCGCAAGTTTAGAGAGAAAGCGGAATAGTTCCTTAATGACTTTACCTATAAGCTCTATAAATCTCCTACTGAGGGAAATATTGTTATTGGTTTAATGAATGTATCAATGACACCTAATGCATCTCTAGGACGCATGATTTTTGAGTTCTCTGCTACTGCTTATGAGGTTCTAGAGAATACGCTCGAAAATCTTGATGAGATTGGCATTACCGATATTGGAGTTTTCACTAATGAAGTATCTACTGAAAAGCAATCTGCATTTGGTCAAATTAGTGGTATTTATTCAGAATGTCCTGATGGAAATGATATCTATGCTTTAATTAAGCAATAGGAAGAAATTGCAGTTGGTGATGGTCGATATAAACTATCTCTTGTTAGTGTTGATTCTTTTTGGATTGAGAGATATCCAACCATAGACTTTGATGGCAAGATTTACGAGTTAGAAGCAAAGAAAGCTGAACAAGAGCAAGCTGGAGAAGATACTAAAGAGACAGAGGCTGAACTCACTCGTTGGGCGGCTCTAAAAGAAGCCGCCGGTAATGCTCCATCTTCTGCGGTTAAACTTGCTGTTAATGGAACAGATATTATAGTTGCGCCAAATAGGTTATATAGCGTCAGAGAGGGTGTTAGCTCTTTAAGTATGAAATCTGTTAAATATCCTATTATTGTGAATTATGTCTGCTCTTTAACAAGAGAAAGAAACGATGAAGTTGGTGAAGTAGAATCTATTGATACTTCTCGTATTTGGGGTCAAATTTCTGGCATCTTTAGCGGAACTGATAAAGTCTTGAAGAATTATAAGTATTACTATGGGCCTGGCGAGACTCCATATCGCATCTATAGCGATTCAACTGTGGAGGAAGATAAGCTAGGTCGTATCTTAGTAGATAATACAAATTATAATGTCTATAAGACTGTCAACCTATACGATATTATAGAAGAAGAAACTCGCAAGCAGGTAGAGTTTATTTATAATATTCAAGGTGGATTTGAGCAAGATGAAGATGGTAAATGGACGAATGGAATTATTTATTATTCTTTCTCTGATATTACTTCCTTCGACATTGAAGCAGACCCACAGACTATCTTATATATTGGTCAAAAGAAAGATGGTAGCGATAAACATCCAGTCATGCTTGGTCCAACGGGCCGATATACTCTTAGCCCGATGGATGGTATGATTAAGTATATTGCTTTATAGAAACCTCAATTCGCGGTTATTAACTACAAATGTTTAACCGCGCAAACAACAATGAAGTATAGCAAAGAAAGGAGTTAATATTCATGTTTGAGTATCTTAATGACATGGATTTTCTAACCTAGTTAGATAAACTGCATATGCGAGTATAGTATGCAAAGATTATCCTCCTTTCTTTTAAGGATGAAGAACCAATTAAAGAGATTTAGGGTTCTATCACTAGTGGTAACTTGAGCGTTAATGGTTCTTCCGCAATTAGAAGAACCATTAACCTTACTATGCTTGCTTCTATTGATAATAGTAATCTTGAGGATATTGATAATGAGATTTCTATTAACAAGAAGATTAAAGTTTTAATTGGTTATGATAATCCATTAAAGTCTTATAAGAACTATGGAGATATTATTTGGTTTCCTTGCGGCTTGTTTGTTTTATCCTCTGCTAATATTAGTCGCTCTACTAGTGGTTGGAATATTTCTATCACTGGTAAAGATAAGATGTGTCTATTAGACGGAACCGCAGGTGGCACTTTGCCGGCATCAATAACCTTTCATGAAAGTCTTGTTTAGCTTGATAATGGAGACGTAGAGATTCAATATCCTACTATCTTCCAAATTATTTATGAAGCGGTAAATCACTGGGGTGGAGAAGCTATTGAGAATATTATCATTACTGACATTGATGAAGAGATTAAGATGTTAGTAAGATATATGGGAGATAAGCCAGTATATTTCTCCAATGACTACTAGAGTTTAAGTTTTGAAGCGCAAGAAGATTATCCGCATATGTTTAGTTATGGACAAGATGCTGGATATAAATATACCGATTTTACCTATCCCGGAGAGCTGGTATTAAATGCGGGAGACACGGTAGTAACCTTATTAGACAAGATTGTTAGCACTCTCGGTAATTATGAATATTTCTATAATATAGATGGTAAGTTTGTATTCCAAGAGATTAAGAACTATCTCAATACCGGTAGTCCATTATTAGAATTAAGCCCAGAAGATTATGTGCGCTCGTATAATAATGCAAAGTTTTTATACTCGCTTACCGATCTTGACACGACAACCGCGATTACCCGCAATCCTAAGTATGATAATGTGAAGAATGACTTTTATGTTTGGGGTAAGCGTAAGACTTCAACCGGCGTAGAGGTATCTATCCGTTATCATCTTGCTATTGATGATAAACCAGACATTGATCTAGCTATGTAGAATATGTGGGAAGTAAAGGATAAAAAATCTAATCTTATTGTTCGCTATGATTTTAATACTCTTGATGATTATAGTGTAGATGACTATACAGTTACCTTAGTAGGTACTCCATGCGATGAATGGAGAGAAGAGCTATATCGTCGTGCTCTTAATGCTTAGGTGTCTAATAGTGTTTATGATAATTATTATGATTCAGAGTTAATTGCAGAATGGCGTAATCTATATAACCCAATGAACAAAAACTGGGATGCTACGAATCATTGGAATCCTGATGTATTTAATGATCCAGGTTCTATTAACTTCTGGCTAGATTTTATAGATACTAGTTCTGCTCTTGGTAAGTATTCTATTAAGAATATTGGCCGCAGGACTAAAGTCGTTAATAATAATGACATAAAAACCGTATATAATAGCGAAGTTCCCGATGTTGTATTTATTGAAGGATTAGATTAGGACTTGATTGTTAAATATCAAGGAATTGGTTAGAGATTCTTTATTCTAACTAATGAATACTATGATATGTTCTCAATAAGCACTACTGGAACTAGCTGCTTTGACCAAATCCGAGAAATGATGTATTAGAACTTATGTTATAATACTACTATTTCTTTAACCTGTTTGCCGAAATATTATATAGAGCCTAATAATATAATTAGGGTTGAAGATAAAGATAGCAATATCTATGGTAACTATTAGATTACCCAATATTCTTTACCTCTCACTTATAATGGCACTATGAGTATTACTGCGACAGAAGTTTTAACACGAGTATAAGGAGGAGAGGGCGATGTCTGCTATTGGACAAATCTACTATCGTGTAGTAGATACAAGTAGCACTGGCGATGGAAAACATTATATTTCCTCTGGGATTGATATTTACAATGACATTGTAAGTGCTTCTAGTGCCAAATAGTTTACCAAAGTTGGTATTCAGGCTCCACCAGGAGCGCAAGTTGTCATGAATGCTAGCAAGACTATCATGATTGGCCGCACTGGTATTTATGAGCTTGATGAAGATATTGTTATTACAAGTATGAAGTTCGTTCGTCCTACAGTTTATATTAAAGACGAGAAAGAATCAGAAAGTAAAAAACAAGAAGGCGAGAAGATTATCAAAGAGGCTAAGGTGGCTCTTGAAGCTGCTATCGCTGCATTAGGAGAAGAGCCTACTGACCCAACTTCTGATGCTTATAAAACCTATTGGAATGGATATAATGAAGCTAATGAGACTTACATTGCTGCATTTCAAAAGGGTAGTGCAATTTTAAATCAAGGTCTAAACGGAGTTTACAAAGAAGATAAAACTGTTATTGGTGAGTTAGATAACGTAATTGTAGACTTTATTTACGATCCACTCTAGGGATAAGGAGGTATAGACATGCAATCTTTCTACGGAGGTCCTGCTGGACAGAGCTTCGAGATTAAAAAGATATTTGAGTCTTATTACGGTCCTGATGGAGCGCAAGTTGACTTAGATAAAGGATGGGCATCTCCTATCTCTGTGGGCGAATTTGTTATGGTATCTTATGGCTTGCCATCTGATGCTACATATATGACCCGCATGAATTATGACTTAAAAGCGGGAAATAAACAAAGCTTAAACTCTACTTTATGGTAGAAGGTATATGATGAATCTGCGGGCGAGGGTAGCGGCCTTAGTTATAAGCTCATTTCTTCTTGTACTGGTAATACTCCAAAGATTAGTATCACGACACCGGCAATCGTACTCCATGCAAATGAGCAACCAGATGTTGAAACTGATTTATCTAATCAAGATATGCCAGTTATTCAATTTAAGCTGCCAAGAGCGTAGGTATTGTCAATGCCGCAAGAAGCAACTATTCTAAATGCGGATGAAAAGCCAAGTGTTGTATATAACGATGATGATATTGACAACCCAACTGTGCATTTTAATATTCCGCAGTCTCAAGTAATTGATTAGGTTACAGTTGATGTGATTGGTGTTGGTGAAAAACCAAAGGTCAGACTTGATTTAACCGATATTAACCGACCTGTACTTAAATTCCAATTACCTGTAGCTTAGGAATTTTTAGATAGTAATATTCTTCACGAAGTATTAAACGCTGATGCTGAGCCAACTGTGAGTTTTGGTTATAGTGAAGAAGATACTCTCTATGAGCATCCTATTTTGACATTTTCTCTGCCTCGTAGTCAAGTAATGGCTGCACCAGAGACAGTTACTAGAGCGCCAGACTTTGAACCCAAAGTAACTAATGTTGGAACAGTTAATGCGCCTAAGTTACATTTTGATTTGCCTCGTGCGGTTAAATTCTATTATGGTAGTTTATTAGGACAAAAAACCGGTAAAACCTACACTCTTACCGATCCACTTTTCGCCAATTATGGAGTTGGAGATTACTATATCAATGAAGCCACTGGTTTCATTTATAAAGTAACTAGTAAGACAGATGATACTACTTGTGTCTTTGAATATCAAGCAAGTATTTAGCAACCACTACCAGTGATCAAAGCTAGTGCTATAGCTCCTTATATCGAAGGCGATGAGGGATTTAAACCTGCGGTTCCGCTAGTTGAAAGGACACTAACAAACGCGGAAGGTACCGAATGGCAGCTTGAATTTAAGCTCCCATAGGCTCCGAAGCCCGCAGTTTCTTCTACTTTTGTTGGTTCAACAGAGCAGGGGTCTGTCACTTCTGCTATTACTAGTGAAGACACAGTAACCTTTAGTTTCAAGATTCCAACTGGTAGTAAACTATTCGCAGGTCTTGAGATTACTGCTGATGGAGCAACTACTGCTATTGATGGCGCGAGAATCGGAGATATTTATCTCAATAGCGAGACTGGTGTTTTGTATACTTTAACCGCTAATAGATGGAAAGCTAGCGAGAAAAGTATTAAAGGTCCTGTTGGTGATGCTCTTAATATTGAAGCTGAATATCATTTAAGTGAAACCGCGGAGTTCGCTGCTAGTTTAGCCAATGGCGTCACTTATATTCAGGAACACTATTCTGGCACTATTGATTCTCATAAAATCTTTGCTATTACTTGGACCTTGCTTGGTAATGGTGGAGATGTATCTTATTGGTATTATAAGACTAATATTGGTGAGTGGGATAGAGCGTAGTTAACTGGTGGTGTTTCTAGTTTAATCGAGCAGTCTTATAAGGAAAATATTGACAATAAGACTTACTCAATCAATTATATTAACTCGCTGATTGGCGGCGATGGAGATACATCAAAAACGGCTTATTCTAAAGATTAGGTATAGAGCCTTGTTTCATGGGGATCTTTCCAAGACCTTATAGAAAAGCCTTGATTAAAGGGAGGATTTAATAATGGCTTTATTTAAGATTTATAGAGGCGAGGAAGAGCTTCTCACTCAAATCCCTATGCATGAGGGATATGCCTATTTCTGCGAGAATACAGGCAATCTGTTCATTGATATTTCTAATACTGCTGGTGGACGTGTTCAAGTTAATGCATATGCAGCTTCTATTTTGAAGAAAGATACCAAAGAGATTGACATTGATGATATCTTTCTTACTAATATGACTGCTACTGTTGCACAGGGTGGCACTGGACAGAAAACTTTAACAGTTAATGCTTTACTGCTCGGTAATGGTACTGATGCAGTTAAGATGGTGTCTATCGAGGAAGGTGCTATTGTAACTGGAGATTCTACTGATGGTATCTCTGGTTTGTTAGGTACTGGAGCATTATTCGCAGAAGTTTCTGGTGTTCCAAAGTTCGGTACTCTACCTATTAAAGCTGGTGGTACCGGTGCTACGACTGCGGCGGCCGCGAGAGCTAACTTAGATGTGTATAGTAAGAGCGAGACAGACAATAAGATGGATGAAGTAACTACCATCTCTTATACAGTTACTCTTGCTCAAGCCAACTGGGTACATTCTGGAGATACTTATACTTATTCTTATAGCAATACTAATTTGAAGTGTGGCAAGAATGGTAATGTACCTCCAATCATTTCCTGGGTTAGTAACCATGATGATTATAACAAGATTGATAGTGCACAAGCAACTGTTGGATCTGGTATTACCTTCACGGCTAGCAAGGCCATTGAGGGAGATATTGAAATCGTCATTATCGACGTAAAATAAATAAAAAAAAATAGGGGAGAACCTTTTAATTAAGGTTCTCCCCTATTTTTCGTTTTAATGGCAAACTTTGTCTTTAAGATGGTAGTGCGGAATTTCCTCGCCAAACCATTTCCAACGGAGATAGTCGTCGAGAAAGATAGCTATAAGAGCTAATCCGAACCATGCGAGTGAGAAAGGAAGACAAACCTGCCCCAATATATTGAAAGGTAAGTTTGAATAGTCCCAAATTCCTAGCTTTAGGACTAGATTCAAAATTACGCCGAATACAAATTCAAGTGAGGTAACTATTGCGGCTCCAATAGCCCCTTGTTTAATGATAGACATTTCCCAAGGTATAACCTCATTTATTTCTCCAATAAGAACGAAACAAAGTCCGCCCAAGAGAAACATTGACCAATGTATCATACCACCACTAATGAAGGTCTTAAACAAGAACTCTATAATAAAATAGAGAGAACCTCCAACAGTGAATAAGGTAAGAAACTTATTTAGTTTGGTCTGCATAATCAAGCTCTACCTGTTCTAGCTCCTCTAAAGAAGCTGCTCCATAAATAGAGATTTTATACTACTGCATTTGACGATACATTGGATATACAGCCGCAGAGATGGACATAGACAATGCAACAAGATTTTCTAATGTCCAAGGCTAGCACTCTTCGTGTCGAGCGTGCCATTCCAGAGTTGGAGATTCAATACCTGCCTGAACGGCGATCTGATATTGACTTAAGTTAAGACTAATTTCAGACTAATCCTCCATTGTAACTCCATATTCTTTTCCATCTGTCCATGTTAATGGATGAGAAGCAAGATATTCTGCGAAAAGTAGCTTGTTCTTCTCTTGCTTAAGCTCTTTGGCTTCATCTAAACTATAGCGATAAACAAAACTTTGAGTTTCATTATCGAACTTATATAGATTAGGTGTAACATTGGATGGAATTTCTTCAACCTCGATAACGCGAACTGCGTTAGGAGAGTTAATTGTATCAGCTTGGATTAAGACATAATGAGTATCACAATCAGAGCCAATAATCCCAGTGCCTTCTTCTTCTGAGCAGGCAACGACAATACCATTAGAAGATTGTAGTTTAATGTAACGAAGATTGTCGAGAATATCAACTACAATATTCCCACGATTTAATAATACATACATTACTTTATTTCAACTCCTTTGAATAATGAACGAAAATAATTATCCATATCTTGGATAATATAGAAGCTTGAACCTTTAGCGATATGTGCTCTCCAACCTTGATAAGATTTCTGAATTTCTTCAGTAGGAATTTTATCTTGTTGCCATAGAGCAGCCATTTTACGCAATTTTCTGCGCTAATGCACAATCTTTTTCTTAAAAGGTATCTAGATTACATGATTTGTAGTAGTTAGATAGAAATTCCATTTAAGATACTTAAATGGAGTGCCATGAACCCTATCTTTAGGTGCGATAGGGGTAATGCGCGAGATAGTGGTTTTCTTCTAGTTAAGAGTAAGACCTATATCTTTTAATTTCTTCTCTATCTTAGCTTTACATTCTGCTAAGTATTTGCTATCGTCACATAGAAGATAAGAATCATCCATATAGCGTCCATAATACTTAATATGTAATTCTTCTTTAATGAAATGGTCAACTTCGTTCAAAGCTAGCAATGCAAACAACTGTGATGTCTGACTTCCTAATCCAAGACTTTTAGCTTCACACTCATAATATTGGTGATGCGGCCGGAAAGACTGGATATCCGCAGATATATATTTTTTGCCTTTAGCAATATAATACTATTTACCAGGAATTGGATGCTTATCTTTTGTTAGCTTAAAAGAAAATGTATCAATTAAGTATGAGCATAATTCATAAATTTGAGGGTCTTTAATAACGCGCTTAGCAATTTCTTTAAGAGCCTCATGGTCGATAGAATCAAAGTATTTACGAATATCAATTCGTAAAGCAAAGAAATCATTTCCTAACCCATATTCTCTATGAGCCATCTATAAATGTTTCTTTGCTCTTGTTAAAGCAAAATCTATACCTCTATTTTTAAGTGTTGCACAGTTATCATAAATAAACTTAGGAGTTAATTCTGGCAATAAGCTCTATTCACATAGAGCATTTTGTACCAGTCTGTCGTTGATATGACACGCTCTTATATCTCGTGGTTTGCCTCGTTCAATGATTGAGAAACAACTAAACACAAGCTACTTGTATTCACAAGCTCGCAAATCAGCTTCTGTTTGTAAGATTGTTTCAATTCTATTCTCTTCAAAATTGATTGTACTATCTTTCCATCGAACATTTCGACAAACTCGATAAGAGGAATCATATAATGCGTCAAAACTACAAAAACGCTCGAAAGATGTCTACTACTAACTCAACTTCTTTCTCCTTATCATACAGTAATAGCGGTCACTTCGCGAGTTCCGCATCTGTAATCGTATTTATTTATCCGTCGCAGGGACGAAATAGTCAAGTTCTCCTTAGATGAAAAGGCATCTACCTATAATATACTATTTAATAATATGTTCTATTCCTTCTTAGTCCACAAGGGTGAACCAATGCATCCAGAATAAACCATAATTAGATGGACAATAATATATTTTGGGGTACTATTCTAGGTGTTGCTCGTCTGCGCTGCTTCGCAGCTTGACTTGCAACGTGATAGCTCCATCTAATCCGGCGCGAGGCCATTGCTGTTGTTGTAGTTGTTGTTGTTCGCGTTCCCGTTGTTGTTGACATTGCACACGTTGTTCGAGTTGTTGTAGTTGCGCGAGCGAAAAATACAGAACTTGACATCTTGTAAAATCATTACCGACCTCTTCTATAACTCTTTGGCTTCTAGTAGGAATGCTCGTAGATTAAATAATCTCGATTAACTCTATCCTATAAAGTTTCTTTCATAGCCTTTGTTAAACGAGCAAGATGCTCAAAAGAGCGCCGTTTCTTCTGGTTAGTCTATGCGTATTCGAAGATACAGAGATCGATTTGACGAAAGATACTGTCGCAATAAGCGATAGCCTAATTCCAATATTTCTTTCGTGCAATTAAAGTTTCCTAACTATTCAAGTAGATCTCACTAGCTTGATAGCAGGCGGCATGTATGCCTTTTCCGCATTTGATAATATCTAACCCGAACGCTTGGAAAGGTTGTCCCTCTCCAAGCAATCCAGGTTTTTTAATTTGTTTTCCAGATTCGTCAAACTCTCTAGGACGAGTTAAGACTAAAATGTAATTTACCAGTTCGCGTGATTTCTAGAGACACTCACGCTTGGATTTATGTCGATCTTTTGTTTTTACAGACAAAATTAACGCCTTCCTTTCTCATTATTTATATGAGAAAACTGGCTAACATTTTAATCTATACTGTCCCACTTTTGAAAGTTTTTAATTACCAATGACGAAAGCCGGCGCGAGGCAACGGCTGCCGTCGTAGCTGACGTAGTCCGCGTACCCGCCGTTGCTGACATAGCACACGCGGCTCGAGTCGTTGTAGCGGCGCGAGCGTTCCCATGGATAACCGTAACTGCTCGTGGATGTATCTCCTAAATACATGACACGCGTAGCATTGCTAGTATAATAACTATACGCAAAGTTCTTGCCTTGGGTACATTCTGCTTTACTAGTAGAGCTATTAGCAACAGATAATGGAGAATAAGAATCAAGACCAAATTCTCTTTCTGAAAGCAAGAATACTGTTTCATCATTATAAGTTACATCGCCATTACGAGAACTATCTGTAGATGGGCAAGTACCCTTACTTACAGTCTTAATAGCCGCTTTACCTGGGAAAGCATTATAGTAATTCTGACATAGACTTCTAGCGGTAGAGCCAATCCAAACTGCGTTACTACCGAAAGAGGTATATTGGGATAAGCAGTTCTTAGTCTGGAACGTAACTGTATTATTAGCATCTTGATCTACGCCGATAACTCTAATTAAGTGAGTAGTAGTACCTAAAACTGCGCTCGAAAGCGTGACAGATTTAGTTGTGCCAAGAATAGCACCGCCATTACTAGTTTTAATAGAGGCACCAGTATGAGAAGCAAGATAGTTCTTTAATCCGGCAAACCATGCTGCATCAACAGTGCCACCATCAGCGCCCCAAGACCAATATTCTGCACTAACAGTAATTGTCTTATTAGAAGGCGCAGTATAGTTAGTGCCAGCAGCGACTTTAATCGTAATAGTAGTAGCAGAAACTGGAGTGGATCCATTACCTTTAATAGTAAGCGTATTACCATTAAGAGATAAGGTCAAACCAGAAATACTAGTAGGACTATAACTAATAGCGCCATCACCTGCGCGAGTAATAGTAACAGCTACACCGGAACTATAGTTATTACCATTAATAGCTACTGTTGTTGGGTTTACACTCAAACTACCTGTTGCTTTATTGATTGTCCAGTTGACATTGATCGCGCTGGTCGTTCCGTCCGTCCAGCGATAATTGCTTCCTGGTGTAAAGGTAGCAATATAAGTGCCAGCATTAGTTGCAGATGTTGTACCACCGATAGTCATGTAGCTAGTGTTGTAGTTATTCCAGTAACTGGCGCTACTAACCGATTGCGCGCTTCCAGTATATGTAAGATTACTCTTCCACGTAGGTTTAGTTACAGACTTACGATTGACCGTGACATTAAAAGTTGCAGTTTGAGTAACTTTATTTTCTGTGTAGCTAACTGTAACTACTTGATTTCCAATAGTTGAAAAAGTTGTTGGAGAACAAGAGTAATCAGTTACAGTTTTAGTTTGAGAATCAGAATAACTAGCTGTCACTACCATACCCGCGATAGCAAGAGTATCTCCATACTCATAAGTCAACTTATTGGGTTTAGTAGTTACAGTAATCGCGGAGAGCCTATGCGTGACTGTGACTGCTAGAGTCGTAGTGCAAGTTTCTCCGCCCTCAGAGTAAGTGATGGTTACGGAAGTAGTACCATCAGTTAAGACGCTAGGGGATACAGAATATCCACTAACTTCTGCGGTTGCTAGAACCGCTTGCCCAGTACCATAAGATGCGGTAACGACCATACCGGTGCTATTGAAGCTGTCGCCCGCAAGATAGCTGGTCTTAGTAGGCTTAGTGGTGACTTCGATCTTCATAAGAACAATGCCGCTTCCTCCACCTTTTCCGCCTTGCTCAGCTAAAATACACTTAGGCAAGATTATAACCTCCTTCGTATCTAGCTCTTTTAAAAATGCCAAAAGATTTTCCGAGAAAAAGTACACTTTTTTATGGGAAAAATACTCCCAGAAACTAGATAATAAAAAATTGGGAAAAAGGTATAGAAACCCTTTTCCCTTCAAGTAGGTATCTTACCTTTTCAGATATACATAAAAAACAAGCTAAGAAAATTATTTATGATTGACCAAAGCCCAGTTAAGTGTACTTTTTAGAAGATGAAAGGAGAATTAAAGTGAGTATAAAATGTATTTTACAAGGCCAATAGACTAGCTCATTTCTAGCTTTTACTATTCCTAAAGGTCGAATGCGCGGCGATATAGATGGCGATGGTAAAATTACGGAGAATGATAGAAATCGAATAAGCGAACACTTAGGTGGTACTATAACACTAACGGGTGCTGATTCATGGTGTGCAAAGGTTACTGGTAATAATGAAATTTCCGTATCAGACCTCGTACAGTTGATGCAATACCTTGAGGGAAAAACCAATAATCTTACTGGTATTCCTACGTTTGCTGACTACTACAATAACTGGACTTATCACAAGGTAGACGACCTTACTGGTTACTGGACGGCAGAAGTTGTAATCAATGGATTAAAAACAACAAGTGATGCAATAGTAAATATTAGCAATGACGAAGGTATCTTTTATAAGAGTGAATTAAGCGATGGCGCTATTAGCTTCTACGCTACTCGTCCTCCAATTGCAGAAGTTCCTGCTACTATTACTTTTAAACCTGGCACTGGCGTAATAACAACTTCCTATGAATCTGCTAAATTTCATGCGGCTACACATAGTAAGGATGGAGCAGATCCTATTATACCAGAATCTATTGGAGCGCTTTCTCTTTCTGGTGGAACAATGACTGGTTCTTTAATCCTAAAGGATAATCCTGCGAAAGATTTAGAAGCTGCAACTAAGCAATATGTAGATAATCATACTTCTGATACAGTACTTTATACGCCGCAGACGCTCAGTGACGACCAGAAAACCCAGGCCCGGACGAATATCAATGCTGCCCCAGATGGGTTTGGGTTGGGAAACATAGGTAAACTACTTACCCCGGAAGATAATCTTGATGAGGTAAAAACGAACGGGTGGTATCGTTGGGACAGTAAGGCACCGCCTCAAGGGACATTGCCCTCCGTAATCGGTCAACCTATGGATGCCACTTTGATCAGAGTTTGGGGCAATGGTGCCGTATGCTATCAAGAATCCATAAATATAACTGACGATGCTGGTCATGGATGCCTTTGCGCAAGAACTATTTACGCCTCTATCATTTACCCATGGGAATGGGTTAACCCTCTTATGCAGATTGGCGTGGAATACCGCACCATGGAGCGGTTCTGGGGAAAACCGGTATATTATAAAATCGTTGATTGTGGAAAGATCGCGGACAATAAACAAGTGGAGCACGGAATTGTGAATATGCGGGATTGCATATCTTTCCAAGGATTGCGTGGCGGTATGCCAATGCCCAGCATTCCCAACAATAATTTGTCGGACCCATGGAGCTTCTACGTTGCTGATGTTAGTCGTACAAAAATCACACTTACGTGCGGCACAAGTGCGGTAGGAGGCAACTGCCACGTAATGCTCAAATACACCAAAACCACGGACTAAGGAGGAAGGACCATGAAACTCATCAAATATCAACTTTGCACGGAGATTAACCACGGCACAGAGGATGAGCCGCAGATTGAGCAATCTCTCGCAGCAGTTACTCTCGGATGGTCAGAGGCCAATGAAGAATTGGCGAAAAAAGAAGCTTATAACGGTGAATACACCATTGAAGAAGAACCAGATACTCGACCTTTTGAAATTATTCAACAAGAAAAAATTACTAACTTATCTAATACTTGTAATCAAGCAATTATCGCAGGTATGGATGTTGAAACAACTGAAGGAACGGAGCGCTTTAGTCTTGAAGAAACTGATCAAATCAATCTATCAACTGCAGTTTCAGCAATAGAACAAGGAGCTAAGGGGTACCCCTATCATGCAGATAAAAAGTTATGTCGTATGTTTACTGCTGTAGAACTTAAAACTATTGCCGAAAAAGCTACCGCGCATAAACTATACCATACAACTCTTTGTAATCACCTTTTAATTCTAGCAAGACGCGCAACTACAACCGCGGAATTAGATAAAATTACTTATTCTGCGGATTGCCTTCCTCCTGATCTCGCGGAGAACATGAAGAAGGTTCTAACTGCGGCAGGTTACTGAATAATTTTACCAAAAAATTTGGCAAAGTTGTTAAATCAACTTTGCCAAATTTTCATTATATAATGAGGTGATAAAGGTGTTATATGGATATGCAAGGGTTTCATCAAGAGATCAAAATCTAGACCGATAGATTATTGCATTAACCGATGCAGGCGTAGATAGAGATAATATCTTCGTCGATAAACAATCAGGTAAGGACTTCAATCGTCCAGCCTACTAGGATTTAGTGAGTACAGTTCAGCCGAATGATATGATTATCATTAAGAGTATTGATAGATTAGGTCGCAACTACTCAGAGATTCTAGAGCAATGGAGTTTAATTACCAAGAGCAAGAAAGTAGATATTAAAGTATTAGATATGCCATTATTAGACACGTCATATTGTAAAGACGTTATGGGCACATTTATCTCTGATCTTGTCTTATAGGTATTATCCTTTTAGGCTGAACAAGAGAGAACCTATATTAAGCAACGATAGGCTGAAGGAATTGCGGCCGCCAAGTCTAATGGCGTCTAGTTTGGTAGACCAAGGAAACCTCTTCCCTCGAATTTCGAGGAACTATATCAGCGTTTCCGCAAGAATGAACCAATTACTAGACTCGCGAAAGAATGTCCAGAAATCTCAGAATCTACATTACGGCTCCGCTTATAGGAGAGATTTGATTTGGACAGAAAAAGATAATCAATCTTCCTTTTGTTTAATATATTATATACAATAAGGAGGAATTATTATGCCAGAAATTGTGATTCAGATTATCCAGGTATGTGTTATTCCTTTGCTCGGTATTTTGACTAAATATCTCGTTGACTACTTAACTGCTAAGCGCAATGAGATTAACTCTAAGACCGATAATGAGACTGCTCAGAAGTACACTAATATGATTTATCAAACTGTTGTTGATTGCGTTATTGCAACCAATCAGACCTATGTAGATAGCTTGAAGAAATCTGGAAGCTTCGATGAAGCAGCTCAGAAGGAAGCATTTAACCGCACAATGAACGCTATTATGACTATTCTAAGTGACGATGCTAAGGAATATATTACCGAGGCTACAGGTGACTTGAATACTTATCTCACTCAGTTAATTGAGGCTGAGGTTAATAAGCGCAAATAACAAGAAAAAGGGAGCCTATTAGGCTCCCTATATTTTTTTTTCAAAAAAATTGGCAAAATTTTTGGCAAAAATGTAAAATCGTCCATAGACGATTTTCATATACTAATGAAAGGTCAAAGGAAATATTTTTTAGGAGGTAAAAAATTTTGGCAACTAATTATCCATACTATCCACAGCAACCTATGTATCCAAGACCAGGTATTCAATATGTGGATCAGACCTAGCCGCAAATGGGTATTAAAGGCCGGCCTGTATCTTCTATTGAAGAGGCCCGTGCCATTAGCATTGATTTCGATGGCTCTGTATTTTATTTTCCTGATTTAGCAAATAGACGTATTTATACTAAGCAAATAAACATGGATGGCACAGCCAGTCTTAATGTTTATGAGCTAAAGAATGAGCCAGTCGTCAGCTCTCCTCAGTATGTTACTAGAGAAGAGTTTGAGACTACATTAGCGCAATTAAAACAAGCTATGTTAGGAAAGGAGCCAGAATCTCAGCCCGCATCGACATAGCCGCAGTAGACTGAGAAATTTAAGTTTTAAGGAGACATGAATTATGAACCCAATGCAACTTATCCAAATGCTTAGGAGTGGACAGAATCCTTAGCAACTCGCTATGAATCTGCTAGAAAGCTAGATGGGTGAGACCCCAATGGGTCAGAATCTTTTAAATCTAGCCAAGAATGGTCGATCCGCAGATATTGAGCAAATTGCTCGTAACTTAGCTAAACAATAGGGAATAGATTTCGACAAAGAATTTGCCGCCTTTAAAGAGATGCTTGGCCTTTAATCATCTTATTAAAGGAGGAACATTTTTATGTTCAATAATTCTAATGGCTATAGTCTAGCTGATATTGCGGCTGCTACTGGTGGTAACAACCGCAATGATGGTATGTGGGACAACGGTGCGTGGTGGATTATTATCCTCTTCCTCTTCTGTTTCAACGGTGGTATGTGGGGTAATGGTTTCGGTCGCGGCATGGGCGGCCAAGGCGCTGGATCTCCTGCGTTCCAGGGAACTACAACTCGTGAGGAAATCGCTTATGGTTTCGACATGAATGGTCTCCAGAATAGTGTTCGTGGCGTACAACAGGGTCTCTGTGACGGGCTCTATGCTATGAATACTGGAATGTTGAATGGCTTTGCTGGTGTTAATAATGCAGTTTGCTCTCTCGGCTATCAAACCGCTCAGCTTGCTAACGGTTTAACTTCTGACATTGTTGCTAACCGCTTTGCCGCACAACAGGGTGTATGCCAGGTTGAAAATGCTATCAATCAGGCTCGTTATGATAATACTATTGGTCAGAATAGTATTGCTCGTGAGATTTCTGATTGCTGCTGCGAGAATGGTCGCGCTATGGAACGTGGTTTTGCTGATATTAACTATAATATGGCAACCAACACTTGCGCTATCCAGACCTCTATGGCAAATCACACCCGTGATATTATCGACAGCCAGAACGCTGGCACTCGTGCTATCCTTGATTATCTCTGCCAGGAGAAAATCTCTGATCTCCAGAGTGAGAACCAGGCTCTCCGCCTTGCTGCATCTCAGCAGGCTCAGAACAATTATCTGGTCAGCCAGCTCGGTACTAAGGCACCCGTTCCCGCTTATGTGGTTGCAAACCCATACTGCAACTGCGGGACCGCAGCTTATGGTTGCGGTTTAACTGCCTAAATTAACCTATAAGGGGAGAGTAATCTCCCCTTATATTAAAAACAAGGAGGATTTGTATTATGGAAATTACCGCTAATGCTGTGCAAACAGTCGCGGCTAATCAAGATGTTTTATTCACAAATGTTGCTATCGCAGGCAACTCTTCTACCGTTCATCGTAGCGGTAGCGGTCAAGTAACTTTAAGAGGTTTGACTAATTGCCAGTGTCGTGCGCGTTTTCGCGTGACATTTGGAGGTAATATTGCGGTTCCCGCGGATGGTACTGCTGGACCAATTTCATTAGCTATTGCTATTGATGGTGAACCTATCAATACCACTACCATGATTTATACGCCAACCGCGGTTAGCACTTATGGCAATATTTTTGGCGCTATTTTTATTGATATCCCACGTGGATGCTGTGGAAAAGTAAGCGTAAGAAATATTTCTACTATTCCAGTAAGCGTTCAAAACGCTAATCTAATTGTTGAAAGGGTGGCTTAATTTATGGAACGACTAAAGCATATGGAAGAAGTCTTGATGGGCTGTGTTCAGGCACAGTTAAGTCATCTTGATACGGTAGATACTGAAGAATTAGGTCAGGCTATTGATATGATTAAAGACCTTGAGCAGGCTAAGTATTACTGCTCTATTGTCAAGGCAATGGAAGAGGCTGAAGAGGACGAACCTAAAGAAAAGAGCCATCACCATAGAGATATGGATAGAGTATATGGAAGAATGTATTATGAAGGTCCAGACGGCCGTTATCCATGGAAAAAGCGCGATCGCGATGAAGACTGGGAGAGCTATCCTTATTATCCTGAACGCGGACGTGAGATTGATATTCGCGATTCTCGCGAAGGCCGCAGTCCAGTAACTCGTCGTATGTATATGGAATCTAAACAACTTCATAAAGATAAGACAGAAAAGGTTAAGGAATTAGAGAAGTATATGCAGGAACTCTCTGAGGACATCGTAGAAATGATTGATGGAGCTTCTCCAGAAGAACGTCAAGTTCTAGAGAAGAAAATGACTAGCCTGACTAATAAGATCGCGCAGTTAAACCTCAATGCTTAATATTAACGGGGTAAGTTGGAGGATATTGCTAGTACCTCCAACTTCCTCTACTCTTGCTAGGAGCGATGGGTCATTAGCTTCTGGTGTTTGTGATAATGATACTAAATGTATCTATATCAATGAGAATCTTAATTCTTCTTTAATGAAGAGAGTGTTATGTCACGAAATAACTCATGCTGCTATGTTCAGTTATGAAACTAATTTAACCGTTGAACAAGAGGAGCTATTAGCGGATCTAATAGCTACTTATGGATAGGAAATAATTTCTAAAACCAATGATATATTTCAACGATTAAAAGCAAATAAAGGGGACTTGTCAAGTTAAAGACAAGTCCCCTTTATTTTGTTATTCGGGTTTAATTGGTAGTTCCAATGCTAATTCGTAATATTCTTTAGCTTGACCATTTCCGCCTAATCCAGAATATATTCGATAAAACTCACTTAATTGGTCATATTGTTCTTGTGTCATATAACCCTATTTAATATAAGCTTTACAAAGCTAAACCAAACGGAATTTATAAGACGAAATAATTAGCTGCATATGACTTTTCTCAATATCTTTAGTTTCCATGATATATTTTCGGAGTTCTTCGATCTCTTTCTGAATCGGTTCAATACGAGAATCTATAGTTTTTTCTAGCTCAGTGTCTTTATTCTCTTCAAGTAATTTTTTGTAATTCTTTAACTAGCTATGTAAGTATTTACAAAAAGCTAAGGCTCCCGCTGATACTAAGCCGAAAAAAATTTCAACTAAATGTTCAGCAATAAAAGTAAACATAAAATCCTCCTTCCTTAAACCTCTCAAAAAATTTAAGAGTTAAGAAAGGAGGATTATTTTATTTAGACCGCATCCTTACCAAGCGCATTTATTCTTCTTGATATGATGAGTTCCAATGCATACAGCGTCTGCGATATCCTAGATAACATGAATACCATAATTCTATTCTACATATAATTGAGCATTCTTTTTCTATTCTGCTCTTGTTCGACCCTTAATGCCTAAAGTAGATTTCCAAGATGCGGCGAGGACTGTTGAATGAGGAATCTAGAGTTCTTGCAGTAACTCTGAAACAACTCCATAAACCTCTGCCAAGACCTTAAAGGTCTAAACGTTATTGGCCACATTGTTCTATTGCTAAATATCTTCAAAGATTACTTCGTCGATATTATAATCTGCAACTAAAGTCTAAATATCCTATCGCAACTAAACTAGTCTAGTATCGGTATTTGGATCATCTAAAGAAATCTTGCCGTAGGACTTTAACTCTCCATCTTCAAAGATAGCCCACCCAGTAACCTTTGAGGCTTGGTCAAGGGCTAACAAGCGACTCATTACTTACTTGTAGAACCGAATCCGCCTACGCGCTCGCCTGTCGCAGCATCATCATCGGTTACTCCATAGGTATGAATAATTCCTTGCCCGATCTTATCTCCACGTTTAAGCTGAATAGCAAAAGGAGAAAGATTGATAATCTGGAAGAAGATTTCACCCTCATTATCAGGGTTATCGCAATAGTCGGCGTCGATAATACCAATACTGTTGCCGATAATCAGCCAATGTTTCAAAGGAGTGGAACTGCGAGCGCTCAGTTCGAGATACTGACCAGGCTCAAGATGACACTTCATACCAGTAGATACCAGAGGAATCTTGGCTTTAAGCTCCTTAGTAAGAGCTGCCATTTCATCAAGAGAAAGGGGATCAATGAAACCATAGAAGTCTTCATGGCGTTCTTTCTCAAATAAGTCATCCTGAATCTTGGTTCTTAGAAAATCATAGGGAGGAATTACAATGTCCTCTGCGACTACAAAATCATAACCTGCGGAATTGGCGGTTGCACGAGTCGGCAGAGGTAGATCAACATCCGCGAAGCGAGAAACTTTCTCAAATTTAACCATTATCTGTATCCTCCATATTGATAGGCATAACCCCTTCAGGGTCTTTCTCATTGTCGATAGTAATAGTAGCAGTCACAAGCTGATACTCTTCAATAATTTCGCCCTTTGCCTTAATATATTTAGTAGCGTACTTAAAGGAAGTTAGCTCGCCAATACAGTTCTTGTCAAGCCACTTCCGCAGACGAAGAGCATCTTCGACCGTAGGCACGCGATACACATTCGTTGTTTTCAAAGTATACATCATTAAATACCTTCCACTTCAATTTTTTGCTTTGTATAATTACTTGTAATTAACTGTTGTCTAATTTCTTCCACAATATGGGATGGAGCATCAATCTTTACAGAAAAGATATTAGTTGCATCCGCAAGTAGACCAATATTCTTCGCAAACTCAGAGATATTGGAGTCGATTACTGTTTGCTACTGAGAGTTATCTCGGCAGATATAAACACGGGATTCCGCAGAAAATGGATCGTAATGAACTACTAATACATCGTTCATACTTCAATCACCCCTTGTGTATAGTCAAACATGGCATACATAGAGCAAGTTTTATCTTGCTGAATCCAGAATTCAACCATGTCATCTTGTACTTCAATGCCTTTTAAGACGCCCAATGTTTTAGCAACATCAATCATTTCAAAAGCCATCTTCTTCACATCATGCTCTTGATTATAGGTATATACAGTGTAGTATCTACCATCTACATTTAACATCATGTAGTATTTAGAGTCATGCTTAATTAGAAACTGTTCAAGCTTTTCAGTTGCCCTGCGGATTTCAGCCTTCGGCATCTTAGGAAGCTTGTTATAAGCAATCTAGTTCATTTCATATAATGTCATAGCAATTCTCCTTTTCTTTTATTATAATATCATAAAAGTTTAGTTCTGTCAATTAGAATGGCTCCTAAAGAGTTGCCAATAAGTGCCACTATAAAGAAAGAAAACATTTCATAACAGAAAGAACCAGAAGCTATAAAATAACATAGGTCTGCAATACAGTGTTCACCGCCAAAGAGGATAAAACCTGCAACACATAATGGAACCATATATGGAGCAGAATTGCGGAAGCAAGAGACAGCCGTATACATAAACATACCACATACTATTGCTTTTATCATTACTAATCCAAGTGGAAGAGCTAGTTTGATAGCGACCAAAGGAATGGCCGCAGAGTGCGGGAAGAACAAGAGTAAGCATACTCCAATTAGGTTACCAATGAGAATTGTAGTAATATTTTGCATATCTGCGGGATTCAGATGCACAAAACCTATCGCGCCAGTATATAGCTTAAAGTTCATATTAAGAATAGTTAGGAGTCCTATAGAAAAGAGAAAGGCTCCTACTATTCCACCAACTTGAAGATAAATATAACTAGCTATGGCAATCATCATGCCACCAAAAATAGCGTTAATCAATATCATCATTTTCTAGTTCTAGATCCTTTATATCATCTTCATTGTCCGTATCATCATAATACGCTTGACAACAACAATTAGGGTGATAAGGCGGAAGAATTGCTTCATCTGCCGGCCATTCGCCTGCGTATTCTGCGCATCCGCCATCACAGTCTCCACCACTATTCTCGATTATAACAAGTTGACTTAATTTGCCTACTTTGTTTTGCATGACTGTGTTTTTAATAATCTAGGTTTCATTTCTTAACAACCTATCATATTTGTCAATTAAATATACCCGCATTGCTTGTTTATCTGTATATGATGCTGCTTTATGCCAGTGGTCAGCGATTCTTTCATTTAAAGTTTTATTGTCTTTATTGTAGGTGAGAGATAATATATCGCTAACTTCAAAATCTTTCGTTCTAGAATAAATCTATTTTAATTCATTTGAAGTAATGCTATAAGTCTAAGCGAGAGAATCGTAGAATAATTGTTGAGTTTTATCTAATAGTGTCTTTGATTCTTCTAAAGCATTGCTATATGCAATAACTTGTTGAACAATTCGATTTAGACTAGATTCTACTCCAGCCTAAATCTTATCATTCATAAGGGTAATTCCCTTTTTAATCAATTCACGCTTTTTCATGGTAAACCTCGCGTAAGTTAATAATGCGCTGATTGCGGCTACCGCGCATAGGCAAGGTAATATCTCGCTCAGCTTGAATATAAGGGCCATCAATCAAGACATCCGCGGTCTTAAGGATTTCCCGCATATTGGTATCAGAAGAATGAAGAAGTTCTTCATATTTATTACCTGTCCAAATGTAGATTTTAGTATCCGGTAGCTCTTTCTTTACTGTTGTTACAATCAAACGAGTAAGGAATGAATTATTTTGGCATAAAGGCTCTCCACCCATGATACATAGATTTCTATGTATCCCATTAGCTTTCAATCCAGTAATGATTGATTGCAAAGTATCTTGTGTAAACTCTCTTCCGCCATCAAAATCCCAAGTCTCAGGGTTGTGGCACCCCTCACAATGGAAGGGGCACCCCTGAGTAAAGAATGATAGGCACACGCCCGGCGCTGAAGAGAAGTCATTATAAATAATTCCTGCGTAACGAATAGGTCATTCCTCCAATCGACCAGCGTGTTTTACTCTATCATTTGTTTCTGCAATTTTACCTGCGTTGAATGCGGTTGTATAGTTACCAGTTAGATAGCCGGTTACTCGTCTAAGCTGTTGAATATGATGACTCCCGCAAACAGGACAATGGTCATTAAACTCGTCCATGAAACCACAGTCAAGACAAGTGTCATTAGGAACATTGATGGCAAAGTAGGGAATATCATGTTCCATGGCGTAATGCACTAGAATTTCTAAAGCATCAATATTATTCTTGACGCCACTATCAAGTTCGACATAAGTGATACAACCAGCAGAAGAATATCCAGTTAATTGACTCTCAATGTCAATCTTATCAAATGGAGACATTTCCTTCCAGACTGGAACATGAATAGAGTTAGTGAAATAATCTCTATCACTTACATTGGGAATTTCTCCATATTTCTTTTTAAACTTTGTCATAGCTGTGTAACAAAGATTCTCAGCAGGAGTATAATACACACCAAAGTTTAGACTATATTGCTCCTTAAACTCTGCACATCTATCTTTAAAAAGCTGTTCGATCTGCTTTGCTAACTTCATACCTTCTGGAGTAGTATGGTCTTGGCCAATAAGGATTTGCAGAGTTTCTGCAAGACCAAGTTGGCCAAGAGCAAGAGTACCATGTTTAAGAGCACTACGAGTATTTTTACCGTCATAGCCTATCATTAAGCCGTTCTCATACATGAATTTGGCAGACGCCGCAGGTTGGGAGCAGATATAATCAAAACGTTCAATTAGCATATCTTTTGCTTCATGGATCTTCTGGTCAAGTTTATAGAGGAATCTATCAATTAGAATTTGTCTATCATCAAAAGAATGATGGCCTTTTACATCTGCATCAAAGTTAATCTTACACTCCATAGCAAGAGTAGGCATGATAATAGTTACAGGACAAATATTACCACGACCATCTTTTGTTTGACCATTAACTCCGTCATCGTGATTTATATCCCAACCATTCGCAGTTCTGCAACCCATCGTACTAAAGTATGTGCGCGGATCATTTCGATCATATCCTGCATTACCAGACCAATCAACATTAGCATAGTTGGGATAAAGTCTAGTTGCAGTAGATCTTAGAGCCAGTCTAAACAGATCATAGTTTGGATCACCGGGCTTTTGATTGACGCCTTTCATGCACTGGAAGATACCACATGGGAAGATAGAAGTCTTATGTAATCTACCAAGTCCCTCAATAGAAACATCAAGCAATGCTTTCGTGACCATTCTACCTTCTGGCAACGTACAAGTACCATAGTTGATAGAAGTAAAAGGTAATTGATTACCAGAGCGAGACTGGAGAGTATTGAGGTTATGATACATACCCTCTACCGCTTGATGCACTTCTTTAACAGTCATATCAAGAGCATATTGATATGCTTTATTATAAATCATATATTCATTATCTTCAATTCCAGCAGTATCTGGGATATGGTCAAAAAGCTCTTTATCGGAGATATTCTCAATATACTTTAAACCTTCAATATAGTGTTTTCTAAAACTTTTTCTTACATAAGGAACCATAGTCCAGTCAAGATGAGTAGCACTTACTCCACCAAACTGCTGTAAGGATTGAAGCTGGAAAATAACAGCAACTAATTGGAAAGCAGTATTCACAGAACCTGCGGGCCGCACGTCAGTCTGTCTAGTATTGAAGCCTTTTGCAAGTAGATCATCAAAAGGAATAGAAAGACAGTTGTGCATACCAACTGCATATGCAGATAGATCATGGATATAAATTTCATTGTTCTCGTGATTGTGGCGAGCCATATCAGAGACGCAGTAATCTAGAGCGTATCTCTTCATTTGCAAGTCAGAACCTGCGCCAACTCGACCCCCGAATGACATTTCATCGACATTAGCGTTCTAATTCTCAATGGCTGTGCCGTTAATCTTCTCAGAGAAAGCCCTAATAAAATCGTCTCTGCCGGAGCGCGCAACTTCTCGCTTATAGCGATAACGAATGTAGGTTTTAGCCACGTCCTTGCGCTCAGACCGCATGAGGAAGTCTTCAACCATGTCTTGAATTTCCTCAACAGAGATAATTTTATCTGCGGTTTTTACACTATACTTAATTTCATCAGCAATATCATTTGCTGTATCTTCTTCATATAAAGTCCCATCAACTTCGATAAAAGCCTTATTGATGGCATTCACGATTCTTTGCTTATCAAATGGTACAAGGATACCATTTCTCTTTTTCACTTGTAGCAATCAAAACACTCCTTTGTATTATTTTTATGAACGGATACTATATCTGGTGTTTTTGATAAGCAAATTTAACAAAATTGCCAGTTATAAGATCGACAGCACGAAGTAAATCGCCTGCATCTTGATTTTTAATTACTTGATAATCAATATCCTCTAAATCTTCAAAATCTTGTTCATCTGTCGAGAATCGTCTAATAATCTCCTTAATATCAGGATTCTCTTCTCTATTTAACTGCCTGATTAGACGTTCTTTATCGCTAGTCTGCACATAATAGGCAGTTAAGTCTACGAGTTTATCTTCCATAAGACATCTAATACCTTGAGGGTTAAAGACGCCCACATTGATTTTATCTTTCGATAAACTAGATAAAGCAGTTCCATAATGCCAATCATTAAATTCAGTTGCTTCTAGCATATCGCCATTAAGGACTTTCTCTGTGAATTGATCAATTGTCAAGAAGTGATAGTTTACTCCCTCTTGTTCTCCTTCGCGAGGAGGACGAGTAGTACAGCTCACAATCTCATTAAATTTATCAGGATCTACTTTAACGAGAGCGCGAAGGATTGTATCCTTCCCGCTCCCGGCTTTACCAAACAAAGCGATGACTTTGACTTTATTCATCTTCTTCTTCCTCCCCAGTTGCTCTCTCGCTTCTTAAAACAAGAGACCCATCAGCAGTCACTTCATCAATATGATATAACTGGTGACCATTAGAACTTGCATACTTCTTAGTTACAAATTCATCGCCTCTACGGATACCTTGCACCATAATCATATTTCCACGATTGAACCAAGACTTCTCAATGACGGTTTTAGTTCCATCACTATTCTTGCGGAAGGTCTGCTTATCGAACAAAGCGAAATACTCCTGTCTGAACTTAACAGATACTACACCTGTTGTTGTGAGTAGATATACAACGCTCTTAGTCTTATTTTTTGCAATACAAGTTCCGCAAATTCTATTGAGCTTATAGATTGGAATAATAGATGCGCCTTTTTTGAAAGTCTTTTCAATAATTGGCTCTTCAGGTAGAGAGAAGAAGTCTACTAAACCATACTTCTGAGTATTTACATCGCTCAATTCATGGTCATGGTAATAAAAGCACAGAACTTCCATTTCCCAAGAGGAGATATTTCCTTTAGCATATTTTTCCCAATCTTGCATGAAGATTCGAGTATTCAGTTCATCAAGAATACTATCTTTATTCTCTTTAATCCAATCTCTGAATACATCCATTTCCTTTTGATAGAAGTTATCCCAATCTTTTACATTAAAGAGGAACATATCGTTCTCATTTACGATATTCTCCTCGATGCCCCCGACTTGCGTACTAAGCTCATAAATGAAGTCAACCGCTCGTTCATCCAACTTATAATATGTCCCATCGTACTTACATTCTGCTTTTAGATACCGATTGAACTCATAGATTCGACGCGCAAGAACTTGTTCTTCTGTATTTTCGGGTAAAAGACCATAGCGGATAAGACCTGGCATATTCTGTAGAGTTAAACGCTTCTTTCTATCGCAAGTCATCCACAAATATTGTACCATAGCTTCTTTACGATCGCAGAACTGATCAAAAGCACCGCCCTTAATAAGAGCAATCATAGCTTGCTTATTAGGCGTTACTCTATAATAAAAATCAACCATAGATACATATGGACGATTTGCAATAATCTCTTTAATCAAATCATTGTTGACATTAGTTAAACCCTTTAGACCAAACAAGATTTGATTGTTCTCTGCGTCGGGCTTAAATCCAAGTGCAGAATGGTTAATATCAACAAGAGATACCTTAATACCCTTGTTACGAATTTCACCAATAGCCTTTGCTAACTTTGTATAGTCAGATTGCTCGCCTTCATCTTCATCAATAGCACCGCTATTAACGATTAGGTACGCAGTATTCCAATACACGGGATTGAAATGAGTGGCGAGATAAAGAGTTTGCATACCAACAAAGCTATAAGCAAGAGCATGGATTACAGAGAATGAATAACCCATCTGCGGGCCGAGGCCAAACTTCCAGACATATTTACCCAATGTCTCTGACTTTGCAGTATCCAAAACCTTTTGGTGAAGTTCTGGAATCTTATTCATCTGCTTCTTACCAACAATCTTTCTTGCGGCGTTTGCTTCAGCCAGACTAAAGTTGCAGATATCGGGATCCCGCAACATCTTCATCAACTGCTCTTGAGAGGGAGGTACACCATAAGAAGATAAGAAGTAAGGCTCCAAAGTTTTCTGCTCTTGTTTCGTCAGACCATTCTTATCCATCTCTTGATACCACAAAGAAATATTATTCTTATATCTGACATACTTTTCCATCGGAGTTTCTGCGCCCGGCTCAGAAGCCATAAGACGCATTAGACCATTTGCGTCCGCCATTTCGAGAGGATTATGCGGACGGATTTTCTTGGCCGCTTGTGCACCAACTGCACTATCGAACTGGAAGCAACCAATTACATCACCATTTGCCAGAGCAGTCCACATAGCTTCATCATCCTGCGGAAGAACAGATGGATGTAGATATTTATTATAAACCTCTCTAAGAGTTAAGTCTTTCTCAATAACTCCATCAGCTTGAAGAAGCTCAATAGTCTGAATGATAATATCCTGTACGCTTGTTAACAGGAAGTCATATTTCACAGAGCCTGCGGCTTCCTGGTCATGTAGATCCCACTGGGTAATCAATGCGCCCTTTGGGGTACGCATGACTGCGGCAGAATCATAGATATTTTCATCAAAGAGAATAACACCAGATGCGTGACTACTTCTCTTATTCACTATACCTTGAATACGAACAATGATGTCTAAGAGTCCATCATACTGCGAAACCGCAGCTACAAATGCTTTAACAGGCTTTCTGCCTTTCTCTTGATTACCATTGACAACATCTTCAATTGGCCACAAAAAACCACGCTCTTGAGGAATCAAAGAACTCAAATATTGTGCTTCATCAACATCAATACCATCGGGATATTCCTCAGAACGATAACCTCTACACGCAGTCAAGATTGCAGACTTCGTACCTTCTGTACCAAAAGTGCAAACCTGGACTAGACCAAGTTCTCCTCTTTCCTTGCGGATTTCGGCAAAAATCTTCTGAATTTTAGACGGTGCCAAGTCAAGATCGATATCACCTAACTCAACACGTTCATCGTTAATGTAACGCCAGAAAGGTAAGTCCCACTCGATGGGGTCAAGCTGAGTAATACCAAGGAGATAATGATTTAAAGCGGCACACGCAGAACCACGACCTGCGCCAACTGTACTTCCGCAATCCCAGAACAAATCTACGTAGTGTTTCAATGTATTAGGATATGCAAACATACAAGTTTGCAACTTTTCACCGATAACTCTCTTTACTCTTGCTTCTTCTTCAAGTCTTTCCCAATACTCTTTCTTGTAGATAAGACCTTTCTCTTGCATCGCAATGATACACTCTTGAATCCAATATTTCTCTTGCTCATTATCGGATTCAATCAAAGAAGTTAGTACCTTATAGTCGTCACGGAAAGTATCCATCATATCTTCTGGAACTCGTGACCAATCATACTTATCATAATGAGTTACTTCTACTTCTGGAATAGACTGATGCTTCTCAAGAGAGTAAAACTCAATCTTATCCTTGATTTCATTGGAATTGTCGTAGATCCAATAAATTGTATTTAAGTCGTAGCTAGACAAAAGTAAATCTGTTGCCTCTTGCTCAGACATAAGATAAGTAAACTCATAAAATGAATCAACTTCTCTTTCTCCACCTTTGGAATTAAGATATGATTTATGCACATATCTATCTTCCTTAGTGAGATAGTGAGCATCTGTGCCAACACACATCTTTACATCAAATGCTTTAGCGATGCTAAACATTCTCTTGTTTGCAATAATCTGCTCTTGATTGTTTGCTGGCGCACACTCTATATAAAAATCATCTTTACCAAAGACATCAATACCGAACTCCATAAAGTCGATAATCTGCTCATGGTAACGACGCGCATTATTTTCATCGTTAGCTTTTTCGCAAGCATCAAGATTTAGAATGGATTGTCCCAATTCTCCACCGATACAAGCGGTTGTGCCAATAATATCTCCCTTAAATCTCTGCATAACCTCTTTGAGTTCAGATTTGAGGAGAGGCACTCTTTCCATTCGACGGTCATAATAACCGTTCGTCCATGCAATAGAGGATAACTCTTTCAGACCTCTATAGCCATGTTCATTCTTTGCGAGAAGAATAAAGTGATAATACTTCTGGCCCATTTCTCGCGTATCGGTCAGATAAATTTCGTTGCCCAATGCCACGGTAAACTCAGGATGAGTTTCCTGAAGCTTTTTTGCATACTTGTTGACTCTCATATGGGCACTCAACGACTCGTGGTCTGTGATTGCGATTCCTGTCAATCCAAGCTCGATAGCTTTGTCAATCAACTCTTCCGGGTGATTTATACAGTCGAGAAGACGGAGATTGCTGTATTCTGTATGAGCATGATTGTTGAAATAACTCATAAACTGTCTCCTTTACCTTTTATATAAACATTATAGCATAATTAAATACAAAAAGCAAGTTATTAATCTTTTAGTACCAAGGTTAATTTCTGCGAAGCCCTTGTTACAGCCGTGTATAGCCATCTTGCATGGTCTGCTCTTTTAAGCACCTCTTCAAGCACTAATACTTTATCATACTCACTACCTTGACTCTTATGAACGGTAATGCAGTAACCATAATCAAATTGCTCTGGTCGCAACTGCTTAGGAAACATTCGGAAGTTTTCCTTGTTTACAGTTGCTCCTTTTGTGGTGATAAGCTTATAGTCCATCAAGAGTTCATGGAATACCTGATCACGAGGATCGGTTTCATCAATGGTCTCTGGTGCGAAATCAATGATGCACATGGGATTAAGCCATGGATTAGGGTAAGTAGCAATCTCTTCGATTGTGCCGATGGTTCCATTAACAAGAGCATCACCTGTGGCAGTAATCTTATCCCAGTTATTCTTAAGACAAATAACCTTATCTCCAACAATAGGAGCAGGAATATCTTCGCCATATCGCATATTACGATAATAAGTATTCATAGTATGACGAGTGATATTCTTACCACAAAGAATTTGATTAGCCCATGTGAACATACCATCGCAAAGATCTCTCTGTCGAACGACGTTGATTTCTGAACCCTTGTAAGGTTTAATAATCTTACCTGCGCGAATATCTGCGGACAGGCGGATAATCTCACTTTCTGCGGCCTGACGCATAATTTCGTCAAGGAAGATATGCGGATGATCGAGGATACCATTCTCCTCGCCAATAGGAGGTAACTGACCTGGGTCGCCGCAAGCAATTACATAAACATTATGCGATAGTAATAGCTCCCACATCTGTTTTGGCAGCATAGATACCTCATCTACCACGACAATGTCGCAATCAGAGTTGAGTGACTCTCTTGGAATATGAATGAAGGTGCCATCAGCTCGCTGTAAGGATTTATAGAGCAGCCGGTGCGCAGTCATCGCAGTTGGACAACCTTTATTTCTTAGCACCTGTGCGGCTTTGCCAGTATAAGCAATATAGGCTACTCGTTCTGGGTTGACATCTAGAGCAGAAATAATGAACTTAATAAGAGTCGATTTACCTGTTCCAGCGTAGCCTGAAATCACGGTATAAGGTTCATTCTGGTGATATCGCTCTACTGCGATTCTCAACCCTTCCTCTTGTTTACGTGTTAGTTCCATTTTCCTTCTCCTTAATCGCTGCATCTGCTTTAGCTTTTAAATCGTACAAATCTTCCAATCTCACGTCATAGAGTAGTCTAGTATTCATCGGTAGTGTAATTAAATCTCCATTTAGCTTCTAGGAGAGTTGTTCATGCAGCGAAGCTACTTCTGAAACATTCATACTAGTCATATCTACATATAAAATATTCATACCACTTTTCCTTTCCAAAAATAGTAAACCCTGTTTTAGTTTCGACGAACGGCCGTCTAGGTTCCGGCCAGTTCGTCGATTATTTATTTTAACTTATGAAGTAATTATATGCAGCAATAGCATTTTGCTGTCGCGTATAATAGCTCCCAGAACCGCATCTCTCATAGCATTTAGCAAATGCTAGAGCAGCGCTCTTAATGTCGGTTAAATCCAAGAAACTATTGTAATCAAAGTTTCTCTTATAAACATAACCGAATGTATCGAACTCGTACTCAATAGTATCTCGCAGATAGTCGCATTGCTCTTCTAACGAGGCTCCCCATACATTTGAGTAGGCTTTATTCCATTGACATATACCATAATATCCGTTACCAGAAATCGTGGCTTGAATGTCTAATGTGTTACCTCCAGTTTCAGCCATTATATTACCAAGAATGCCAGCGCAAACTTGGTTACTGTAGCCCAGATCTTTGAAGTAGGTCCATATATAAGTAGCTGTTGGGTACTCTTCTTCCTTTTGATGCCAATGTTCCATGAGTTGGTCATATACGCTTTGATATTTCATTCTCAAAGTATTTGCATCAGCGTGTTCTTGTTTTGCTAATACAATGACGTCATGGTCTTCACTATAGCCTAGCTATCTAGCAGCTTCAGCCATTTGATGTGCGGCGTTCATATTCGAGATTTGTTCCGCAATAAGCTCAACCAATGTATCCATATCATCAAGAGTATAACTAACAGTTTCGTTATACGGCACGGAATAGGCTTGAGTAGTGACCACTAGGCCATAGCCACATCCGCATAAAGACAATATAATGATTAAACTTGTGATAACTTTAATAAAACGACTCATTTGATTGTTCCTCCTTTAGTAAGAGGTCGCGCAATCATTAAAAATAATATTCCTGACGATTTATAATCTCATAATTCTAGATAATAAGTTGTGGTGTTACACTATTGAAGTATTTATTTACTTCGGCCTTACCCACAAGATTAATAGTCACGCAACCGTTTTCGCTGAACAAACTATCCAGCTCCTCTTCGCTTGATTTAAACTTGATGCAAGTAACTCCGTTGGGTAATTGGATCTTCAACGTGGGGTTCCTATCTCTTGCCATGAGTGTAATCATGTCTTTTGTTACTGCAACATTTTCCACCGCGATAAGTGGTTCATCAACATTTTGACCCCAAAGATTTTTCATGTTACCTAGTTCAAGAATTTCTTTAGGATTAAAGTTGTTTACAGAATGAATAAAATCCACTTTATAACTTGGTGAAAATTCTATATCCTTGAGTGCATTATCGGCATATTCGAGAAAGGCATCAAAATTCTCGTCTAAGATACCGAAACCAAATGCATTAGGATGACCTTCAGCAAGATAAACTAAACCGCTATCTCGACAAAAGCCTCTGAAATCATTTAGTTTAGATTTCTCATATCCACGTGCCGAACCGCTCCAAGCGATTTTCCCATCTTCTTCTACTTCCACTAACAGTGCCACAGGACGCTGGTATTCTGCCATAAGTTTGTTAGCAATTAAACCAGTGATACCTCTATCAAAAGAAGGGTGTTCTAATTTAATTAACAAAATCTTATGATCGAGAAGTTTATTATCCTCGATGATTGCTTTAACCTGTTCAACCGCGGCATCCTGATTTCTCGTTTGCCGATTCTTGACATTAGTGCAAGTCCGCAAACTTTGTTCCAATCTTGTCTCTTGCTGACCAGAGCATCCTCTCTTAGTTGAAGGAACTAAATCAAAGGCTTTCCAGTTAAGCATCGACTCAAATAATAAAGTCTTTTCAGTCATCGTTCCAACTCTTGTAATTGAGTTAATAAGTGGTACAATATAGAAAGCCACCCCGATAGGAGTAGGGTGATCGCCTAACTGGTAATGATTCTTTTCTGCCATACCTTTGATAAATGGATTTTGAATTTGATTTAATCCAGTCTGAACTAGATAGTGTGTTTCAAAATCTCTTAAATCCATCATATCTCCAACTAAGCCAATAGCTACTATATCCAAGAATTGATCCGCTTTCTGTTGATCTGCGGGAAGCAGAGAATCAATAAACTGACATAGCTTATAAACTATACCAACACCGGAAAGCGATTTAGTAGGATAATCACAAAGTTGATTATTCACAATACAAGCATATTCTGAAATTCTCTCAGCCTAGTGGTGATCCAATACAAGAACTTCAATACCCTTATCATGAAGAGCTTTGTGAATATCATAGTCATTAGAGCTTGAATCTGGAGTAATGACTAATGTTGTCTCTGGTGGAATCAACTCAGGGTTAATACCATGAATCTTGCCATCGTGGAAACTATATGAAATATGCGATATAGCAGATGGGAATACAGCATGGATATAATTCAATAACAAAGCTGCTGAAGTGTATCCATCGCAGTCGCTATCCACTTGCACATGAATATGAAAACTATCTTTACTAAGTTGATTAAAAATCATCTTAGCTGCACTCTCAATATTTTTGAGTAAAAGGGGCGATAAATTATCTGATTCTGATACATTAAGATAATGGTCAATATCTTCAAATTTAATTCCTCTATTTGTCAACACCTGTTCAATAGCGGAGTAACCGTCATGAATAGGCTTAATCAGCTAATAATCCATGATTTACCTCCTTAACCTTTTGGAATAATTCGTTCGGCTAATAACTTCTCAAAAACTTGCGGCCCTTGGTCAATAGGACTAGCTTTATAAGGTGAAATCATAGCTTTATCGAATATAGCTGTTACTCTTATAGAGTTATTATATTTATTATAAAAATGAATAAGTTTAGCTTTTAATCGCTTAAACTCATCATCGCTAATTTCTTGGAACTGCCTATCAAGAGCAATCACAATTTCTCTCGCGCCAACTTGTTTCAACAAATCAACCTGATAGCTCGATAAGCTACTTCCGCAAATAGCGACAGAAATATCATTCTCATGCCCATAGTATGATTGATACATCAAACAAGACTTTTCGCTCTCAAAAATAATCGCTGCGTGGATTTTAGCGATATTATCTTTGCTATTGTTTAAGTTATACAGATTCATACTTAATGGATGATTGTATAATTGCTTACCAATCAATAGAGGTCTATATTTACCATATCTCTCAGCTTCATCTGCCGCTAAAGAGCGACCTCTAATACCAATCAAACGATTATCAATATCAAAATGCGGAATTGTGATTTGCTCGCCACCTGGATAGTAGCCAATAAGATTTTTCTTACTTACTTCATCACTAATTCCTTCTCGCTCCCAACGAGAAATTCGAGGATAAGCAAAGCGAGTAAGAATAACTGGATCATATTCTTTTAGTTGAACCATAGGTTTCTTTTCTGGGAGCCGCAGATTGTGTTTCTTAAATATGTCCCAGTCTTTTAATTCTGATTGTTCCTCTTGTTTTTCGATACCATCAAAACCAAAGTACGATGCTATATAATCCATAGCATCGTACATTTCCCATTTCAGTTGCTTTTGATTTTTCATTACCTTGATACATAGATCAAAGATATCAAAAGTAGGGTCAATACAGCCAGTATAGCATCTAAACAATCGAGTATTAGTGTAATAATAAAGCTTGCGGGAACCTTCGCCAGGTAGATTGTGACAAATGGTCTGGGAGATAAGCCCTCCATCTGTGTACTCAGGCTCGCCTCCCCAAGCTTCTACCAAGTCATAAATCTGCTCTAGTTCTAGTTTCTCCTTTAGCTCGTCTTTATCATAATAACGAGACATTACTCAATAATAACGAGATGAGTTACCGTACCACGCAGACCATAACTCTCATTGATGATACCCATTACATACTGATAAGGGTTCTTTTTTGCTTCATCATCCTTACGAGTAGAAAGGATACCATCAAACTGCTTCTTAGTAATCTGATAATCAATAGCCTTAGAGTTCTTCATATTATCTTCTCCTTAATTATTATTATCCCATGCACTGGGTCCATCATCTACAATAACCTTAATATCTTCAATACCAACCATTTCATGATGCCAAGTGGTACAAAACTGAGGATGAATGCGACAAGTACCTAAATCCGCGGTACACCACAAGAAAACGCCCTTATAAGAGCCTCGTCTGTTCTTATAGACAGAGAGTTTAATATTCGGTCTTTGAAGATTGGGGTTTGCTTCAAGAATTGGTTCTAACTTTGCTAAATCTTCTTCTGAAACGCCTAGTAAAATCATACCTACGTCAGCTCGGTCTGCAATACTCTTAGCACCACGTAGTAAGTTCTGATCAGGAGTTTCGCTATCTTTATAATCACCATTCAGCTGAGTTGCTGACATGATAAAAATACCATATTTATTTGCCAAATCTTTCAGTCTTGCGGAAAGCATAAACAAGATATTATCCTCTCTCAAGCGGATACCGCCTGTCTTCTTGGTAATTTCCTCCAAGATTTTCAAAGAGGTCTGAATATAGTCGAATAAGACATACTTAACATCATGTTCTCGAATATTCTTCTTAATCTTATTCTCAACATCTTGCAAAGAGAAATCTGGTAATTCCTCAATCCAGATAGGGCTATCTTTAATAATCTTCGCCGCCTCTACGACTCGCTCGCGTTCTCCCTCAAGATACTGACCGTTAAGAATATGCTCCTCATTTACGCAAGAAAGAAAAGCCAACATCATTGTTTGAACTTCACCTTTATCTTGCTCTGTGGCAATAAAGAGTGTTGGTTGAGACGCGCCATTCTTAATCCAACCAAATTGTTCATGGTAGATACGATTACACGCAAAATTGCAGGCATCCGCAATCATACTTCTCGTTTTACCGATACCAGTAGCTGCGGACCGCAAGTAATATTTCCGCAATCTTGCTCCTCTTGTTACCGTATTGATAAGCGGTCCATAAAGAGGAATACCGACCTCTGGATGCTTCTCAAGGTCTTCGATTAACTCCATGATACCATCACCCGCTTGATACCCAAGACCTAAATCATCTTCAATATACTTACTCTTGATTTCATCAATCTTGGTATCAATCGTATTTGCAATATCAATTAGTGAAGTTGCATCTAACCAATCCTCTTGTTGCTGACGCTTCTTAGTATCAAGAAGATTATCTGCGTCATACAATCCACTTACATCCACTCCATAGCTATCATAAGCTCTTAACAAAGTGAACTTTTTCAATCTACCATAGTAGTAGTTAAAAGTGTCTTGTCGAGCATTTTGAGAAGCTTCTAACAGATACTCAACACCTTTATTCTTCTTAAAGATTGCATCAAATTTAGGTCTATTGGCTAGATAGTCAATAATAGCGTCGATATTAACCTGACTACCTGTCAGATGAATATTATACATACTACCGAATACAATCTTGTGGAAATCTTCTACGAAGTCCTCTTCGTGGATCATATACTTGTCTGTGTCATCGAGAATCGCGGCATTATTGAAGACACAACCGATAATCTGTGTGATAGCAGCAGTATCAACATAACTACTATTCATGTATCTTCCTCTCCTTCGTCTAAGAATGTAAATAATTGCCGCGTATGCTTCATTGGCTCTCTCTTAGGAGGAACAATGTGAATCTCCCGCACAGGCAAATTATACTTCTGAATTTCTACTCCCTTATTGCGCTCTTGAGCTTCCCATAAAGCTCTCCAATAGTCAAATGCTTTATCATATACCCAAGGAATAATACCGATACCACCGTTAGCTTTTTCGATCGGATTACCCTTAACTTCAAAGAAAAATTTTAGCGTTTTTCTCATTCCAGAATAGCTATAATTTTTTTCTTTTCTAAAGGTATCCATTTGTTTCCTAATTTTGACTGGAATAGTGCTAACTCCAAATAATTCCTTGATATATTCTTCTAATTCACGCTTGTCTTTTTCTTCTTGAGTTTGATTTTCTTCTTCTGTCCTCGCACAAGCTACATGAGCATATCGTCTTGCGTTTGGTTTTACGAAAGGCTCGGTATTAGCATCAAACATCTGGCCGCAGTATAAGCACTTCACCATATGTTTTGCCATAATCATTACGCTCCTTTCTTTACATTTTCTATAACTATTATACCATAATTATGATAAAAAATCAAAAGGAGAGTATTCATACAAGAATACCCTCCTTTAATCTTAGCCCTTAATTAGAAGCTCCAAGTCATGAACAATAAGGTCGATTTGTTCAGCTTGCTCAGGAGTACATTCTCCGACTTTCTTTCCCCTACCAAGATACTTATCAACAATAGCGGTAATCTTACCGGCATTAGACTGATTAGCAGACATCAATTCGCCAACCAATTCTTGGAAACGAGCATTTAGTCGGTCAAAATCATAAGTTACATCTTCTGTAACTACCTGAGTAGCTTCATTAGAAATAAACTTACCACCAGTCTCTTCTGCCTGCTTGTCGATAGCTTCCGCGATTGCATTTACTAAGTTATCATAGGTAAACTCAATAGAGTTCGGGATATACTTGAAACGAGAACCAGCTACATAACGAGGAGTGCCTCTCATAAAGAGACGAGTCTGAACGCCCTCGTCAGTATTTACGGAAGTAGAATAACCAATGATGTCGCAAGTTCTCTCGCAAATCAGACGACCTCTCTTATCAAGAGTAGGAACGATTTGGTTATACTCGTTACCCTCTTCATCCTTAAATATCTTATCAGTAGAGTGGGAAATCAGAATCAGACCATAATTCAACTGAAGAATCTTGCGGATCGCCTCGTCAAATTCGGTACCAACCATGGAATAGCCCTTACCATAGGGTAGATCCGCGATGGTATCAACACCTTCACGATTGCAGACATACTTCTCGCAATAGCTGTAAGCAATATCTGCGGTGTCAATAACAATGGTCTGGAACTTTTCCTGTACTTCTGGAGTTTTCAGCTCTGTAAAGAGCTTCTTAAATTCGCCCCAGCTATTGATAGGCTGGGCATATACACCAGGCAACGCGTTATAACCCTTCTCAAAAGCGAGAAGAAGCGCGCCGGGAAATTTACTGGCGATAGTGGTTTTACCACTCTTTGGCGGGTGAGCGGATAACCCCGGACTATATCTTATCATACTTATAAAGTACGATCTCAGCGCTTCGAATGGTGCTTATCTCCATTCTACTCTACTCACTCTATTATAGGTTTTCGATAGTCTCTTAACCTTCCTCTTGTTTGAGGCTTGGCACAGGATTGCCGTTAGCTGTTTCCCTGTTAGCAAAATTATTAGCAGGCATTTCCTCCTGGTCTTGATTTAACTTAATATCTCCACTATGGATTTGACGATGGCAATTTGCACATACTAATATACACTTATCTATTTCTATTTTTACTTTATCCCATTTGACGGTAGATGTCTTATCCCCTAAAGAGAAATCTTTTAAATTAGGATCTTTATGGTGAAAATCATATACTGATAAAGGATATGATTTTCCACAACATTCACATTTATCTCCTTTATATTCAACAGCTTTCTTCTTTATTAACCTTCGTATTAAAGCTGCATCATTACCTCTACCATCTGGTATACATTCATAACAACTTTTTCTAATTACAGAAGTATCTCTGTAATATTGAAATTGTTTTCCACAATACTGACAAGTGCAAGTTATCCATCCCGGATTTGAAATTTTCCCTTTTGGCATTTTATAGCCCTCCTTTTTCTTTTCTACTATTATTGAAAATAGGAAAGGGAAAATTGAAAAAGTTTAACCAATTAATTTTACACCTATTAAGCAATAGTTCACTGAGTTAGGTGACCCATATTAGCTAACGATTAATCACCATAGAATAAAACTGAATATCCTCTTAAATCTCTTGATACTTCATGTGGTTTAAGGTCAAGCAAACTCATAATTATCTTTCTCCTTTAATTATTTTATTTATAATGAGGAAATAAAAGGGGTAGATAGCTACCCCTTATTTAATTAGAAGTTGTAGTCGCCCTTTGCGGGAGCCGCAGTTGCTTTAGAAGCACCGGCCGCAGCCGCGTTACCACGAGAAGCCTGATACTCGTCCTGACGCTTCTTAATCTCAGCAAGATGAACCTCACGAGCGGTCATCATCTCACCCAGTTCAGAAGCCAACAAAGTATCTTCGCTATCCCACTCATAAGTCTCAGGCTGTGCCCAGTTAATCACAAAGTCACGCTGAGAAGTACGAGTTTCCTTTACAACAGCTTCACCAAATGCGCTCTCTTCCTCGGTCTTGCGTACAATAGTTTTGGATACCTGAATACCCTGAACTCTGGTGAAGACCGGAGAACTAGAAGAAGCGCCGAGATTTTCGAAATAATCGAGAGCCTTAGCAGGAGCATATGGCTCATAAACGCTAAACTCAACAGGAAGCAGAGTATTGCGGAAGTCAAACACGCAACCCTTAACAATTACCTTTTCGGGAGTTTCCTTCTCTTCATCAGCCTCAACACGACGGACATTAGTAATCACCATATCAGTGTTGAAAGTTGCACGACTCTTAGGCTCGCACAGTTCCTGTACCTGATGTACGAAACCTCCCTCGTTACGACGGACAGACACCAGATTACCATCCTTATCATACCACTCATTTAGACCAATGGCAGTATCAATACGGACCTTACCTGCGTTCTCTTTGCCGTGTTCCATTACAGAACCAATCTTGCCATCAATGATAGATTGCAGAACATTAAAGGTGTTATTAGGCTTACCCTTAGCGGTCACCGCAGTTACATAAGTGAAATGCACCTGCACAACATTGAGCATCTCGTCATCAGTTGCCACGCTAAGAGTACCACTAATAAACTCAGTACCGGGATTCTTAGAATTAGGACCGCTCTCCTTCATTTCCAGCTTGTGCTCGTAAACATAACCTTCGACATGGGATTCATTCTTCATTTTCTTACTCATTGTTCAAATTCTCCTTATAAGCGTTAATATCAAAATTTTTGCCCTTTTCCGTCAAGCTATAAATGACAGGATTCTGGCCATATTTATCTACAAACCCATCAGATACGAGTTTACGAATAGCTCCAGATACTTTGCGAGATGAAATAACCATTCCGTCTGCGATATCTTTTGCTTTCAAACTCGTAGCATCACAAGTCTGTAAATATTCAAGGATTGAAAGTCCACTTTCTGTGAACATGGGTTTCTCCATACCTTGCTGAGCAAGGAGGAGATTATAGACATCTTGTACTTCATCGGGAAGTACAACTGGCTCCTTGCAATTCTGCACTAGCCAGTCGAAGTAATCAGTAAATGCTTTGTATTTATTATTCATTTAATCCATTTCCTTACCTTTTATACATATATAATAACATAAAATTAAAGAAAAATCAACTGACCCTATCATACCGCCAAAATTGATATTTGATGTCGTTATATGAGGCCATTGAGTCTTCCTCAATAGCATTCCATTCTTTTGATTCATCGAGATTAGGGAAAAAGGTATCAATATTATCATGACTTGCATAGATTTTTGTTACATAAACTCTATCGCAATAGGGGAGAAGAGCATTGTAAATCTATCCTCCACCAATAACAAAAATATCCATATCGCAAGCCTTAATATAATCAAGAGTTCCCTCTAATGGCATTGCAACAGTTAGATCTCCAAGAATAGAAATCACTCCATTTGAAACCATTGAATTAGAAACAATAATATTGATGCGGTCTGGAAGTCTTGGAAGAGTTTCCTTCTTAGGAAGACTCTCCCATGTATTGCGTCCCATTACTACAACATTATATTGGGTCAGCTCTTTAAAATGTTTTAGATCAGCGGGGATATGTTCTAATAGTTGACCTTGATAACCAATACCCCAATTCTCGTCTACCGCAACAATGGCAGAAATCATATACCCAACTCCAACTTTAACTGCGGCTTCATGGGAGAGTAATTCTCCATCGTAAAATCATCAATGGTCATGTCATAGAAATTAGTTTTCTCAGGATTTAGATGTAATACAGGATTCTTGCAAGCATCGTCGCCAAAGAACATACTATTGAAGAATCTCGAAATCATTTCATGTGCAGCATCCATATGACGGTCATAAATCTGTTCATTAGCCACTACATGACTAAATACTCCAGGTTTATAACCAGTATGACGAGCAATCATCATCAAGAGCGCTGCATACTGGATTTCATTGATACCACCGGGACCAGAAGCAGTAAGCATATCGCCGCTACGCTGAACTAGCATCATATCAAGATATTCTCCACGAACATTCCAGATGGTTAGAAACGCACAAGGTGCCAATCCCGCAGTTTCACGAAGATCAGCTTCCTGCCATAAAGAAACTACCTTGCGGCGGCCATATGGATCATTTTCAATATCCTTAATCAAATTATTGATTAAATCATATCGACTTACTGTTGCTCCATAACGTTGACCAATCGTGCCATCGCCAATATCCCAGTCACCCCACCAATTAACTCCCATTTCTTCCATCTTAGCAATTTCATTTGTGGGCTTTTGATAGATAGTGAAGATTTCCTTAATACCAGTTTTCCAAGCCATTGGCCGCAGGGTACAGATAGGAAATTCTCCTTTAGACAAATCATAAGTGCGGAAATTATGATTTACAGAGAGAGTATGTGCGGGAGTGCCATCGGCATAATGTGGTCTTGGGTTAATATCCTTATATCCATTATCAAGAATAAGGTTAATTGTTTCAACCATATAATTATCTGCTTTATTCATTCAGTTATCGTCTCCCACAGTATTTGTGTATCCTACAATGTTGAATTGATTGAGCCAGCTATCTAGTTCATCAATAACAGCAATACATTTCATACCTCTAGCTTTTGTTAGAAAATATCCATAGCTAATAAATCCTAAATTTTGCGGTAGATTACGCTCTTTTGTTAACTCTAAGAACTTTTTAACCATCAGTTGAGGATGTTGAGTAACAAAGAGCACCATCTTATCAGGATATTTATATGCTAAATCATTTGCATAGCGCATTAAGCTAGCTGTCTTGCCTGCGCCACGGCTCGCAATCACTTTAAACATTATGAACCTCCACGAGTGCTATTTAATCCATAGTCTTTTGTTTTATAGAAGTCAATCCAATAAGTTTCACGTTCATTCAATGAAGCTCTAGGGACTTCTTCTAATACTTCAAAGATAAAGTTATACTATCCAGATTTTTGCATTGTTTGATAAAGCTTATTAGTGGCAGGTCCATATGCTAAAGAAGACTTGATATGCTATCTAAATCGTTCCTTAATATCAACAGACTAACCAATATAAGCCTAACCAGTTGTTAAATCGGTAATTTTATAGATGCCGCAGACCTTCGCTGCTTTAGAGAATAATCTTGCCATAAGCGTATCATATGAAGGTTTATAATAAGTTTCCCAAATTAGCTTATCTATTGCTTCTTTCTTAAAGAAACGCTTCTATAATTCACGGAGCAATTCAATATCACTAATATCTATTTCATCAATAGCAAGACGATAATAATCCTAATCCGCGGCAATGGCTTCTTGGCGTTGCTAAGCCTAGATATAAGATAACTATTTAGCTTCCAATTCATGGAGTTTATCTTGCTAATGTGAAATTTGATTAGTTATCTACTAAAGTTCTGCTAAATGATATTTTTCTTTAGCTTGATATGTTTCATCAAGCTCTTTACTTTTCTTTTCAAATTGAGCTTTAGCGCTCTCTTCTGCTCGCTATTCAGCGCTTTCCCGCAACTTATTCGCAGTATCATTCAAAGAATTGACAATTTCATTATGTGATACAATATCTTCTTTTACTTTTGCTAATTCTCTCTATTTCAATGCAATATCTTGTTCAATGCGTTTATTCTCTTCTTGTCTCTCTTTATTTATCAATACTACCTAAAGCCGATTATTGCGGAGATATAAAACATATCCTATTAACGCAAGAATAACCAAACCTGATAATATATAATAAATCATAAGTAAAAGAAATCGGTAAGAGGCATAATCCTCTTACCGATCTAATTTATTACTCCTGGGCGTCAGGATCGAAAGCCAAGCCCTTGTCAGTCAAGCGAAGATACTTAACTTTCTGATGGGAGCCATCGGCAAGCTCAACCTCAGCGGGCTCACGCACACCATAGTCCTTGCGCTGCAGAGCAGAGGTAAAAATACCATCAACCTGGCGCTTCTCAAGACCAAGAGCTTCAGCCACATCAGCGGCAGTTAGATCCTTGTCAGTATTGTCCTTTAGATAATCAAAAACCTTACGAGTATTTTCCTTCATAGCCATTGTAATAATCTCCTCTAAAATGTATTATTTAATTCTCGATGCAATTAAAGCATCAATTTCCAGTAAAGCATTTATCCCATCGGGAAGAGCCATAATCTAGTTAGTTAACTGCATAATTCGGTCTTCTGCGTGGGCTTTTTCCTCTTTTGAGGAATTTTCATCTTGGTGAATAAGTTCGCATTTATAGATTTCATCTGCGAACCGCTTCATCTGTTTACGGGTCATACAATCTGTCCTTTTACTATTGCTTTTCTGAATTACATATATATTATATCAGAAAATATTTTTTAAGTCAACAAAAAATTTCTGATATAACGCAATCTTTAGCATCCTTATCTTCTCGTTTACACTTGAATACTGGATGTCGCAAAGTATGCTCTTTCTTATCAATTTGCATACAATCAAGAGCAACAACACGACCAAGCCACAAATCTGGATTCTCAGTCATCTCTCTTTTGTTATCGTCAGTTAATCCAGAGCTAACTGTACCTAAGTCAACAAGTTCACCGTTATCATTGTACGCGCCAATCCTAATTGCGGTTTTCCAGCCAAGAAAATAAGGTTTAGTTACAGGAGTATAAAATCTATCTGTTTCATCCAACCAGCTAAAACCATTAACTGGAGGATTATTGAGATACTTCGCATATAGATTACCCTCAACCAAGCGAGGATTACACCATCCGCCAAAGCAATGATCTTCCTCAAAGCAATCATAGAATGAGGGTTCTGTCTCTTCCCAATATTCCCAAGAGGCCAACTCTTTACCGGTATACTCCTTTGTAGCATCACAAAATCCAGTGCAAATTAAATCAATAGAATCCATCTGTTTAACTTTAATAGTAGACCAGGCGGGTCTTTTACCAGGGGTATATGGATAGTCTTTCTTCTTTAAGACCACACCTTCGCCGCCAGATTTTAAGATACGAGAGATTTCAGCCTCCATATCTTCATCGACGCGAGTAGCAAGTCTTAAGAAACTATACTGGTCAAGATTGTGCTTCTTCCAGATTGCCGCAAGAATTTTATAGCGCAAATCCGCAGGTGAGTCAATAAGATTGACCGTATCATATGCAATAATATCATGCACATAATAATGGATTGGTTCTTTTTCTTGTCTCTTGATAGCAAGAGGAGGTAAACATCCCATAATACTTACAGTATCTTTTGATGTACCTCCTGGAACATAGATTTCTCCAATAAGAATAGTTCCCGCGGGAAGGCAGTTCAATGCCTCTTTTAAGTGAGGTACATTGTCACTTTTTTCTGTAAGAATACCAGATAGTTTACTTACTGTGCGACCAAAAAGATAAGAATGATTTTCAGTTTTTACAAACTGATAAAATGCTCCATCAATCTTCTCTTCAAGAAAATATTCCCCATTAGAGCACACTTCAGAGAGCATGGATTCCTTTCCCGCAGGTAACTTCCAAATAAGCATTGGCTCAATCATTAAGTTTTCTGCTTCAGGATATAATTCATGTATCTTATCTTTATCAAAACTCATTTATTGTTATTCCCTTTCTTTATATAAATATATTATAATAATTAAAAAGAAAAGGCAAGTTCTTAAAATTTCTTGTCAGAACATGCCTTTTCTTTATATCTTTTGATGTAATTCAAAATATCTTCTATTAAGCCTCTATAATTTTTAACTCTTATAACTGTTTCCCGTTATGTCTGTGTATCAGAAATAAAAATCCACCGATCACTCCGCCGATCACTCCGGCATAAACAGCAACACACATTACATTTGCTATACAGTCAATCAATGCAATTTTTCCGATTGCCGTGCAGAAGAACATTCCAACTATAAATGTTGTAACACTCCACAGCAATACATTTGCTGATAAAAATGTTCCGTCCTGTGCTTCCGCTCCAAATATTTTTCCTGTCATTTCCCATAAAAATCTCATATTCGTTCCTCCCTGCATATGAAACAACTTTCAAGAATGCCTCGGCATTCTTGCTGCGAGGTGCGCGTCATGCAATTGCATGACATACTTCTACTGCGCACCTCTGATATCTTAGATGCTCTCACATCTTCATGTGGTCCGCACCATCTCTTTCTTTTCTTCATGTACATTATAGGAACTGCATGTTAAATCAGTTTACAGAGAAATGCTAAATCTTTGTAAAATGTACTCGTTCAGAGCCAGGCAGAATTTTATAAAACAACTGTAAAATGATTACATTTTTAAAGTTGTTTTTAAAATTCTATCTGGCGGATACGCCACACGTCCCAATTGCTCTTTAGTTTGGACGTTGGCTCTGGGCGAGTATCTGAATAATTTTAGTTGGGAGGCTGGCTTTAAATGAGCACCTGAACAATTTTAGTCTGGGCGTTGGCTCAAAGCGAGTACCTGAATGATTATTGTATCAAGAGCGTCTCAAATCCGGCTCTCTTAAGTCTTCTCTGTGCCGCCACCGCTTCGTCCAGCATATCATATTCTCCGGAAATCACCCGGTAATATTGTTTCCATTGATCTATATATGCCGGAAATCCACGGTCTTCCAGTGTTTCCTGCTGCCTCGCTGCATTGTTCCGGTTCCGGAACAGTCCGACCTGAATACGGTACTTCGTCTGTTCCACCGGCGTTTCCGGTTCTTTCAGAACTCCAGCATTTTCCAATGTATCCAGGACTCCTGTTGCAATTGCCTGTGCAATATCCTGAAAATTAGAATCAAATAATTTATTACCCGTATCTGAATTGAAAAATCCAGCCTCTACAAGTACAGC
>OLRU01000138.1_pt1 | contig 85855 bp, 86 predicted proteins | sample 1672961 | NCBI WGS metagenome assembly OLRU01 (sample SAMEA3136741, study PRJEB25190) | human gut metagenome | biome: human gut; feature: human-associated habitat; material: faeces | place: Austria | collected 2013
ATAGAGTGGAAAATCTGACATTTCCGCTCTATCGCCCCTCATTTCTATTTTATCTCGTTTGTACCCCTTGTACACCGATGCTTAACATAATCCTTTATATAAGATTTAAAGTCGGATTTTTCCATAGAAAATTCGCCAAAGTTTCCGTCAAATGTAAGTGCGGGCATTTTCGGTAAGTCACAATGGATAATTGCTGCATTTTCCATATGAGGGATTTCTTTAAGGATTTCATCCATTTTGGAAGAACCGCCTAAATTTATAATGCAGGAAGTTTCCGTAAAGTTTTCAAGGCTTATTTTGCAGGCAGAAATTGCATCATTTACATCATCGACGGTCATGATAAAACCGCCTTTGTGGCAGAAGTTTGCACTGGTTAATCCAGTTGCCTGTTTTAATTCTTCTCCCTCTAAACCAAACCAGCTTTCAGGAAAGCTGCATTTATAATTGAGAGAATGTTCTTTTTTTAATGGCTGGATGCAATAGCCTCCGCGGTTTGAGGGGAAAATAATAAAGGCAATATCTGTTTCTCGTAATTGTTTTTGGCATGGGACGAATTCAGGGAGAACGAGAATTTTTGCTTCGATTTCAGATTTTTCCCCAGACAAAACAGAGGAATTATGTGCGGCTAAAATTTCTTCTACACGTTTCTCGGCGCGTTCATTTCCTTTATATTTTTCGAACATATTTACAAGAATCATTCCGGCTGTCTGTACTGCTGTGGAAAATGCTTCATTTTCTCCATTTTCACATCCCAGGAAGGATTAAAATTGCCGATTAAAGTGGCAAGTTCATTTTTTTCGCCTGTATTATCGTTTCTATCAAGTGGCTGGACAAATGATTCATCAAACTTTACGGCAAGTTCTTCACCGAGAATTTCTGCCCCAAGTTCTTCCCATAAAAGACCGAATGCGGCATAAGGAACACCATTTTCACGGACACGGCTGTCGCGCTGGTGATGATCGTATTTGCCCCTTCCAATATCAAAAACAATTCCCTTAAAATCTTCAGGAATTTTATTTCCACGGGTGATTGTGATTTTAGGATTAAAATATAAAAGTAATGCGGAAGAAAAAACATCGTCTGCATGGAATTTACCGCCATGTGTAAATGCAGCGGCATCCTGCATTTTAATTTGTTCTAATAATGTATTCATAAAATTTACCTCGATAGTTTTTGAAAATAAGTTACCAAATATATGTAAGTGGGTTGGAATAGTTAGAAATAAACAGTCATTAGTATAGCATAGAATAATAGAAAAATTTGCACAAAAAATATAGAAAAAAAGAAAAAACATCCCCCCGGGGAGCTTGTGAGAGGAAATATAGGGATGATATTATAATTTCAAAATACTACCAAAGTTTTTGAATCAAAATTTTGAAACAAAATAGATGACGGTACAAGATTACAATAACTATTTTGTTTGATTTGTGGAAACTTTGTAAAAGGAGGAAGAAAAATGCATATACCCGAAAATTATCTAAGTCCTTCAACCTGTGCAGTAATGACTGCAGCGATGCTTCCAGTGTGGACTTATTCGATTAAAAAAGTGAAAGCAGAGATTCCGAAAGTGAAAATGCCATTACTCGGTATCGGAGCAGCTTTTTCTTTTCTTGGAATGATGTTCAATATCCCACTTCCGGGAGGTACGACAGGACATGCAGTGGGAGGAACGTTGATTGCGATTCTTACAGGAAGCCCGTCAGCGGGATGTATTGCGGTTACGATTGCGTTGCTCATACAGGCATTACTCTTTGGTGATGGAGGAATTCTTGCATTTGGAGCGAATTGTTTTAATATGGCATTCATGCTTCCATTTATCGGATTTGCCCTCTACAAATTTATCTGGAAAAAGACCGGAAAGAGAAAGTTAGGAGCGGCAGTGGGTTCTTATGTTGGAATTAATGTAGCAGCATTTTGTGCAGCGATTGAGTTTGGCATCCAGCCAATTCTTTTTACGGATGCCGCAGGAAAGGCATTGTACTGCCCATATCCACTTAGTATTTCTGTACCGGCAATGATGATTGGACATCTTACTTTATTTGGAATTGCAGAAGTGGTTCTCACGACAGCGATTCTTACTTTTGTGGAAAAAGTATCACCGGAAACTTTAGAAGGCGCACCAAAGTCTGGTACGTTGGCAGGCGCATTTAAACCTTTGTATATTCTTATAGCAGTTTTGGTTGTATTTACGCCGCTTGGGCTTTTAGCAAGCGGAACAGCCTGGGGTGAATGGGGTGTTGAGGAAATGTCTTCCCTCGTAAGCAACGGAAAGGTACTTGGATATACTCCAGTTGGAATGGAAAAAGGATTCAGTCTTGCATCACTTTTTCCAGATTACTCGATGGCGGGAATGCCAGAATGGATTGGTTATATTTTATCTGCGGTAGTTGGAGTTGCACTCATTATCATTTTCTTTAAGCTTTTATCAGGCGGTAAAAAAGAAAGAATTGATTTTTCAAAAGGACAGTCAGAGTAATGGAAAGTTTGGAGAATAAGAGAAAAAGTAATAAGAATCTAATTGGGCATTCTAAGGAGAAAAAACAAGACTTATCAGTGAGAACAGAAGAAAAGATAAAAACAGGCAATACAGAGGAAAAAAATCATGTAGATGAAATAGGTAGCATGGTAGAAGGAGAAGTAGCCAAAGAAACAGTTTTACCATCTTGGATGTGTGAATCCGAAGCGTATGAACCAAATATTGATAAAGATGGATTTATTACAAAAAGTGCGCAGGCAATCCTTGGTGTATTGGCAAAGTTAAAATGGAATGCAGGGAAGGACAGGCGATTTAGTGCCAGTCCTTCCTTAAAATTATGCTATACTTTTTTATTTATTTTGCTTACCGCCTGCTCGAAAAATTATCTGTTTTCCTTAATTATGGTAGCGGGAACAATTCTTGCACTTGCAAGTTATCCGGCATCCGCAATGAAGCAAATCCTTTCAGGAACAATTGGAGCAGTTTTATTTTCTATATTCATACTGTTACCGGCAGTATTTATGGGAAATCCTCAGATTTTACTCACAATCGGAACGAAAGTATTTCTATCAGTTACTCTTATTGGAATGCTGTCAGCAGGAACAGCCTGGAATAAACTTACCGCAAGCCTCCGGGCATTTCACATACCGGATATTTTTATATTTACATTAGATATCACACTAAAATATATCGCAGTTCTCGGAGAAATCTGTATGGAAATACTCACATCCCTTCGTCTTCGTTCTATTGGACAGAATAAGAAAAAAGCAAAAGCATTCTCCGGCATCTTAGGTATTTCCTTTCTCAAATCAAGAGAAATGGCAGATGAAATGTATGCGGCAATGTGCTGCCGTGGATTTGTCGGGGAATACAAAACAGGAAGAAAATATGCCTTTCGGAAACAGGATATCTTTTACATATTTTCAATGATAGCAGTAGTGGGACTATTTGTTTATCTTGAATGGAAAAAATGAAGATAAAACTTTTTCAAGAAAGACCGTTACTATTTATCAGATAGAAATTTTTGAATATAAAAATTTAAATAAATATAAACAAGGTATGGAAGCTTATTATAAGAGCGTAATGGAGAATAATATAATAAAAAGTAATAAAGAGTAATAAAGAGAAAAAGGAACATTCAAAATGATAGAACTGAAAAACGTATGCTACGCTTATGGAAAAGAAATCGCATTACGATACATTAATTTAAACATTCAAAAAGGTGAATCTGTCATTATTCAAGGACCGAATGGCTGCGGTAAGTCCACTTTAATAAAATTATTAAATGGAATTATCTTCCCAATGGAAGGCAGTTACACATATCAAGGTCACGAAATTACAGAAAAAACATTAAAAGATACCCGATTTGCCAAATGGTTTCATCAGCAAATGGGCTATGTATTCCAAAACGCAGATACACAGCTTTTTTGCGGAAGCGTAGAAGAAGAAATCGCTTTTGGCCCAACCCAGATGGGACTTTCCGAAAACGAAATCAGACAGAGAACAGAAGACTGCCTTAAATTATTTGGAATCGAAAAATTAAGAGAACGCCCACCTTATCATTTAAGTGGAGGAGAAAAGCGGAAAGTATCATTAGCCTGTATCCTGTCCATGAATCCGGAGGTACTCATCCTTGATGAACCACTTGCCGGGCTTGATGAAAATACACAAAAAATGCTGATAGACTTTCTGAAAAAATTTCATGTGTCGGGAAAGACATTAATCATTATTACACATAATAATCAGCTTGCGAAAGAATTGGGAACCCGATTCATAAGAATGAACGACAAACATGAGATTATTATTTAATTCATTAAGCAAACTACAGACGAAGCCATTGTCCCCAATAAGGCATATTTGTGATTTTAGTCGCGGCGTGTTGAATGTTCGCTTACCCGCTCGCATCCAACACTTGCTCCGAGACCACAAATATGCCTTATTGGGGGCAATGGCTTCTGTGCTGTGGCCAGAGAAGATGAATTAAACAGGGGAAGGAATTTGGGGACATAAGCTGATGTCTTTTGCTTACTCAAGAATAACTGAGAGCAGAGGGTATGATTTGACCTGCAATATTCTGAGAGCAAGCAGAAATCTTCTCTCTTCTCGGGCGTCTGTTACTTAATGAATTAAATAGTAATAGTAAATGATTTTCCGATTTGTTTATAGTCGGAAATGGTAATTTCCTGAGCGGTATCGGTATGTTCACTATCAACTTTAATTACAGTAGATTCGGTTTTATCAGAGGTCGTATCTTTGGCAGCTTTTTTTGTAGATTCTGATTTTGATACAGAAAAAGTCTGTGTATTTCCATTGCCAATTATTTTGGCAGAGCCGGCTTCCTCTTTGGCAGTTGATTCATTCGAGCTGCTATTAGAGGAAAGGTTAGAATAATCAGCACAATATGGAGTTAAAGTAAGGCTGGTAGCTTTAGGGGAGATAGATCCTACTGATTTATCTACTCTGAAAGTGCCGCTTGTTCCGTTTGATTCACCAAGGAAAAACTCTACAGGGTTACCGAGATTGTCTTTTCCTTTTAAGAGGATATCTCCAGAAAATCCGGCATTGTCTGGGGAGATAGTAAATATTATTTTCTGATCGATTATATTGCTTCTATAATTTTTCAGAGTTATTTTTGTTTTATCTGGCAGAGTAAAGGATTGATTTAACGCTACATTTTTTGTTTTAGCATTTAATTCTTTGCCGGAAGCTGCAAATTTTAATTTCCCAATATTAGTATTTGATTTATCTAATGTGTAAAAATTAATCGTAAAATTAGATTTGTCAGATAGAACGGAAGAATCATTTAATTGTATTTCGCTTTCGGAGATAGAGGTCAGTTTGTCTATAGGAGTAGAGCTGCTTCCGATGCTGTTTACAATATTTTGTCCACCGATAGTAACGTCTGTATCAATTGGGAGTTCAGTAATGCGTTTAATATTTAAATTTTTTAATGTGGCATTGTCTTTTATTTTTGTTTTATAGGAAATGATGAGGCTGTGTCCGTCAAGAATTACTTCATTTAATGTAACAGTAATTCCGTTTTTAGATACAGATTTACCAAGCACAGTACTGTAAGGACTAAGGTCTTCCTCAACACCTAAAAGTGTGGATAAACTCTCCATAATCTGCCGTGATTGTGCGTATACGTTCTGTCTTACCGGGGCGCTGCTTCCGCCGAGAATGAGGACAAAAGCGGCTGCAGTGGCAACGTATTTTTTCCATGTATGCTTTTTGAGGGAAGCTTTTTTCTTTGAAGTAAAGGATTGCTTCCAGTTTTTTAAATCAGTACTGGTAATATCGATATTTTCAAAAGTGTCTATCTGATTATCAATGTCATTTAATAAATCATAAATATCATTTTTCATAAAAACTCCTTTCAGTTGTCATGAAAACACATTTTTTGTAGTGAATACTTGACAACGGGTATATTAGTAATATTCATTGATTTTGTTACTATGATTCGTTTCATAAGCTGAGTGATTTTTGTGTACATTAAGTAATATTCATTGATTTCGTTTTGGGAAAAAGGGCGCGCAGTTTCTTTTTGCTGCGAAAAAGTCGATTGTAGAGTAACGGCTTTTTTGTATGCATTTCCTTCGATATTTCATCAAATGGTTTTTCTTCCACATATAACTTGATAAAAAGTTCTCTATCCTGTGGTTTTAGGCAAGATAACATTTGCTGTGTTTCTTCAGAAAATTCCTCATCAAACTGTGTCTGTAATTCAATCGCATCATCAATCCCGGTCGTATGTTGTGCATTCTCCCAGCTTGTTTCTAAAAGGCGATTGGCGTATTTTCTTTTGTAATCTAAAGCCTTTAACCGAGCAATCCCGCCAATCCAGTTAGCAAAAGGATTTCGTGCGGAATCATAAGAGTCGATATGTTCCCATACAGCGAAGAAAACATCATTAATACATTCTTCTTCATATTGAGAAAGGACATTTAGATAACGATGTGTAACAGACTTTACAAGTCCGCCATGATGAACCATCACATATTCTAAAGCTTTCTCATTTCTGTGGGATAACTCCTCCACGAAATTTGATTCATTTATTTTCATAGGCTTCTCCTTTATGTACATTCGAATGTAAAAAATATATATAATTATATCGGTTACACTATATATTCGCAAATGAAGGGGAGAATCTCTCACTTTTTTGAAAATTTTTTGGATTTTTTGAAAAGGCAGACGCTCCCAAAGAGAGAAGCCATCCTATATCTGTGACTTTAGTCGCGGCGGTTTGAATGTTCGCTTGGATGCTCGTATCCAAACCTTGCTCCGAGGCCACAGATATAGGGTGGCTTCTCTCTTTGGGAGCTGACTTTGGTAACAAAAATAAAAAAGTGAATATTGGAAAAGGGAGAGATTGGGGGTGGATTTTGGGGGAGGGGACAGAAGAGGCTTATTTCCGTCTCCCGAACTGCAGAGAAAGATTTATTTCCTTTGAATGTTACCCTAAAACCTGTTAAGATGGGGGTATAAATTTCGAAAGAGGAAAAACAATAAATGGATTATATTGATATTTTTATAAAGAACGACTATATAAATTTAAAACAAATCGCAGAAAGCGGCCAATGCTTCCGCTGGAAGAAGATGTGTCCGGGAAGATATTTTGTCATTTCTGATGGGAGGGCAGCGTGTTTTTTTCAGGAAAAGACGGGAATTCGTATTTTATGCAGGAGTAAGGATGAGGAATATTTTAGAAGATATCTGGATTTAGATACGGATTACGGAAAGGTGATAGAGCAGATTGATGAGAAAGATGATTTTCTTATCGGTGCGGCGCAGATGGGAAGGGGGATTCGTATTCTTCGCCAGAATCTGTGGGAAATGATTATTAGTTTTATTATCAGTCAGAGAAATAATATTCCACGTATTATGAAGAGTATTGACGCTTTGTGTGAAAAGCTTGGAGAGCAGATTGTTTTTGATTATGAAGGCGAACATCTTGTGGGATATACCTGTCCTTCTCCAGAAGTAATTGTTGGAGCGGATTTGTCAGAGTTTAAGTTTGGATACAGGGAGAAGTATATAAGGCAGACTGCGGAGGATATTTTAGAGGGAAAGTTTGATTTAGAAGAGGTAAAATATGCTGTGGATGAAGGAAAAACTCCAGAGCAGGTAAAGGAGATGTTAAAGCAGTTAAAAGGTGTGGGAGAAAAGGTCGCATCCTGTATTCAGCTTTTTGGTCTTCATCAGTTAGAACTATTTCCGATTGATACATGGATTGCAAAGGTGGAAAAAATGTATTATAACGGGCATTTTCCAGTAGAAAAGTATAAGGACACGGCAGGAATCATGCAGCAGTATCTCTTTTTCAGAGTGCGTGAAGATGCGGATAAGAGAGCAGTTCTTGAGATGAAAAGAGAGGTGAATGAGAAGGCTGCTTCAAAAACTTCATTTAAAGAAGAAATGACAGAAAAAATAGATAAGCAAACAAAGAGAAAAAATGAAATTTCTCCAGAAAATAACAGTTTAAAAGAAAATAGATTAGAAAAAAGTAGATTTAAAAAAGGTAAATCAGAAGAAGCTAGATCCGAGGCTAATAGATATAATCTTTCTGGTAAAATGCTATATGTATCTGATTTAGATGGTACATTATTAAACAGTGATGCCCTGTTGAATGAAGATGTGCCAGAACGACTGAACCGCTTGATTGATAAAGGACTTTGTTTTACTGTTGCGACAGCAAGAACTTATGCGACAGTGAATTCCATTGTGAAGGATGTGCATTTGACATATCCGATGATTTTGATGAATGGAGTCATGCTCTATGATCCGGTAAGTAAGAGCTGTATTAATGCGGAGATTATTGAAAGAGATTCTGTGGAATATATTTTAAAAGGAAGAAAGAAGTTTGGAGTGACAGGGTTTGCCTATGCGCTTTCGCCAGAAATTTCGGAAGTAACTTTAGAATCAGAGATAGCTTTAAATTTAGAAAAGAATTTGAAATCAGGTGTAGCTTCAAACCTGAAGAAAAATTCAAATACAGGAGAAGAGAACCAAATTCAGAAATCTGGGCGCAAAATGGCCACCTATTACGAGAAAATCGCGACAGAACACATGGAAAAATTTTATGTAGAGCGGAGAGATGTGTATCATAAGCCATTTAGTAAGGTAGAAAAATTAGAAGATATTTTAGGAGAGGATATCATTTATTTTTCCATTTGCTATGAAGAAGAAGTTTTGCGGCCATTTTATGAATATTTGAAAAAGGATGAGAAGTTAAATCTGAATTTTTATAAGGATGTTTATGGAAATGGATTGTGGTATTTAGAGATTTCGCATAAGAATGCTTCCAAATATCATGGAGTTCAGAAGCTTCGGGCAATGCTTCAGCCGGATGCGATTACGGGAATGGGAGATAATCTAAATGATATTCCATTATTTGAAGCTTGTGACCGCTGTTGTGCAGTAGGAAATGCACATAAGGAGGTAAAGGAGCGGGCAGATTATGTTCTTGATACGAATCTTAATGCTGGAGTGGTGAAATTTCTGGAAGAAGAGATGATGTCTTGAAGGCAGCAGGGTATTTTCATATTGAAGTGAGATGATAGATTTAAGAAGGTGATGGGGTTAACTCTGGCCAGCGGAAGTTATTTTATGAAATGATAGAAATTATCAGAATAAATTGCAAGATTTACCTGAGACTATTATAGAAGAGAGTTGACAAATAGTTTTACCAATATTAAAATATAGATATGAAAACTATGTTACATGGAAATGAGAACACAAACTATATCTCAGAAGTTTCAGCTGATATTTTGTAAATAGGGATTTCTTTTTTAGAATATATATCCTATTTTTGATATGGAATTCTCTGTGATGTAAATATATACCTAAACGTGTTGGAGGAAGAGATGAATTATAAAATTATTAGTGATGGCTGTTGTGATTTAACGAAAGAAGTTATCGAACAGTACAATCTGCACATTATACCTTTTTATATATCATTTGATGAGGAGACATATTATAAAGAGATTGAAGAAATCGGAATTCGTGAAGTATATGAGCGAATGGTAGGGAATCCAGATGTATATCCGAAGACCTCTCTTCCATCTGTACAGAATTATATTGACGTTTTTACGGAATATGTGAAAGAAGGAACACCGGTAGTCTGTATTTGTTTTACTCCATCTTTGAGTGGTTCTTACAACTGTGCATGTAATGCCAGAGAAATTGTTTGTGAGGATTATCCGGATGCCAAAATTGCGGTGATTAATTCTGAAGCAGGAACAGTAAGTCAGGGTCTTATGGTTATTGAAGCAGGAAGAATGTGTCAGAATGGAGTTCCTTATGAACAATGTGTAGATATTCTTGAGAAGATGAAAAAGACGAATAGAATCTTCTTTACAGTCGGTAACACAGATTATTTAAAACATGGCGGACGAATCGGAAAGCTTGCAGGAATCGCAAGCAGCGCCCTTTCCTTAAAGCCTCTGATTACTTTAGTAAATGGTGAGATCGAAGCTTCAGGAATCGGACGAAGCCGTAAGAAGACAGTTGCCAAAACGATTGCGTTAATGGATGACTATTTTAAAGAAACCGGAGATGCGATGGAAGACTATTCTTTCCGCGTTGGTTTTGGTTACGATATAGAGGAAGGCAAGGAATATTATAATACCGTTGCGAACCATATCTATGGAGAGAGCCATGTAGATCAGGTGGGAATCTGCCAGATTGGGGCAACCATTGCGGTACATACCGGACCATATGCGATTGGAATCGGGTGTGTTAAGAAGTATGAGAATTATTTATAATCTAAGCCAATCCTATTCAAATAATAAAAAAGACCCCACGGAATATAGCTTCGTGGGGTTTTTACTAAATAGAGTTTGAATAGTAAGAAATAATAGAATGTATAAACCAGAAGATATGGTTATTACTTCTCACATTTGCAGAGGCAACTATTATTCTACTTTCTCCGGGAGCGTCTCTCCCTGCCTGAGGCAAAATACTATTTATAAAAATACCAATTATATAAAATGTTTAAGAGAAACTTATTTTACTTTCACAGTTTTCACTTTGCTGTATGTCCCATAAGTCTTAGTCTTTCCAACCTGCTTGTAGGAGCGTACTTTTACAAAGTATTTCTTTTTAGATGTTAATTTCTTTACTACTTTGCTTGTTATCTTGTTACTCTTTACTACAATTGTTTTCTTTCCTTTGAAAGATTTCTTTGTGGAATATGTGATTTCGTAACCGGAAGCTTTTTTATCTTTTTTCCAGGATACTTTGATTTTTTTCTTTCCATTTGCTTTTACTTTTGTAGTCTGTTTTGCAAGTTTTACTTTTGTGGCTGTTGTGTTTGGCTTCTTTGCTGTAGTAGCAGGTTTTGTAGCTGGTTTAGCAGCAGTTGTTGTATTTGGTTTAGAAGCTGTTGTACTGTCCGGTATGGATGGTGTTGGAGCTTCTGTGGATTGATATGGTTTTAATAATTCAGTAAGTTCATTGATTAAATCAGCAGCATCGGCACTGGTAGAACTTTCGTTTGCTAAGAGTTCTGCTGCCTCATTTTTATGTGCTAATAATACACTATCATCAGCACCGGCACCTTTTAATGCAGTTTCAGCCTGTTTGATAAGTTCCTGTAACTGTGCTTTTTGAGCTTCTGTTACAGGGATTGCAACGTGGATATCAGCGTAGTTATCACAAGAAATAGCAACGCTGTAAGTTCCACCCTCCGCATCAGATGGGATAGCATTTAAGTCAAGAGAAACGTTTTTTGCAATAGCTCCGGAATACAGAGTATAAGGAGTCTTCTTATGACCTGCTCCAACAGTATATGTTACAGTCAATATTCCATTTTTAACAGTAGGAAGCTGATTTAAAGTAAATGATTTCATATCGTCACTGAAAGTACCGCTGATTTCTTCAGAGTAAGCCGGTTTTATAAAGATTCCATCAGCGAAAGTATAAACATAGTTACCTTCTGGTGTTACATAAGTAATTTTGTTAATTGTTTTATTCACAAGCTTTGCAAATTCAGCCGTATTATCTGATTTTGCAATTCCCATAGTAGCCGCTTCATTGGTAACATTAAAAGATAATTTATAAGGCTGTACCCATATATTTGCAAGATGTTCTAAGCCTACTTTATAGCCATCTGTTGTTTCAAGGATGATTCCCTGAATTGTAGAGTTGACAGGGAATCCCTCATCTTGTCGGGAATTTCTTAAGTATTTTGTGCTTGTTTCCACCACATCAATTTCGTATTCACCCCAGGTAGATCCTGTTGTTAATGTTGGTACGGCATCCGTTACAGTAGTGACTGTTTTGTTATTAGAAACATAAGAACCGTCTTTCTGAAGTGTTTTATACTGAGAAGGAACCTGTGTAGGATTTTCATTTAATGTAATATCAGAAGCTTCCTCACATGCTTTGCTTAATTCTTTGTTTGCATCTTTTAAAATAGTGGATTCAACATAAAGGTCAGAATCAACAGCAATATTTACCTTCGCAACACCTTTTACATGATATCCCCCTGCAGCTTCTGCACTTTCCTTCTTATAATCTGTCCAGGCATTAGATAAAACAGAATACTTAGAGGTGCTGGCAGTAGTAACGACATCAAAGCTGTCCGTACTGCTTACATCACCAGAATAAAATTCTTTGTAAGTTAAATTAGATGTTCCATATATCGTTCCGGAAAAACCTGTACCGTTAGTTAATTTATAATATAATCCACTGTTTCCAATCTGAGTATAGCCTTCTAAAGCTTCTGCAGAATATGTGTAAGTGCTGCCTGCGATAGAAACGGATTTTGTTCCTTCTGCTGCAAATGCAGGAACAGAAAGCTGGCTGACAGACATAAATACTGCCATAGAAGCTGCCAGAGCCTTAGTTAATAATTTTTGTTTTCTCATTAAATTTGTAGTCTCCCTTCTTTTCTTGTATACTTTTAGAAACTGATTATGAAATCAAACATAAAAAGTTCCAAAAGGACATATTTGATAAGAAAATAAATATATAAAAATCTGTGCACTGATTTTTAAGGCAAAAAATTAGAGAACTCTCCCTAGCGCGCATACGGAGTGCGTTAGTGGAGGGTCCCCTACCAGGTTTTCATGCATGAATATCTAATAAAAAGATATTAAGCACCGAAAATTCAATTCAAATCTTGTAAGTCTGAGATAGAAAATCTATTCTGCAATTAGATAGTACTATATAAAATTAGTTATGTCAAACAAAAAATGTCAAATGAAAAAAGTTCTCAAAAAGGGAATGCTTAAATACTAATTTGAGGAAGAATAAGGGGATTGTCCAGAAGTCTATGGCTTTTCAGGAAATCAAATTCCAAGAAACTGACATTTATATAAGGAGTTCTATTCCTTTTGCCGGTATCCCCTTGCTATTTTCTTATGGCGAAATAGTTCTTTAATTAAAAGTCAGAATCTTCTGGAGAATCCCCTTCTCTTTCCAATATAAATCACTAATTTGCTATTTGTTATCAAAATCAGACAGCCACTGAAATAAAATTTTATGCTGAATTATAAGAAGACTATGATAAAGAAAAAAGAATGGCTATAAGTATTGCATTTTGTGACTTTGCGCTATGGAATTCTGACCATAGGAACTTGGGACTCGTTTTTCCCGAGTTCCTGTTTTTCTGGGCAGAATGGAATGCTTAGCGCAACGGAACAAAATCAAACTTATGACCATTCTTTTTTCTTTAGAAGACTAACTACAATTCAGCACAATATCTTCTACATAAAGCGGCATCTGTGTCCTCAGCAAATTAGTATTTTGTCTTCACAGTCTTTATTGCAGACCATTTTGATGTAGCTGTCTGATATCCGGCTTTTGTATATACGGCGCGGATGCGGACTTTATATATTGTTTTCTTTTTCAGTTTCTTAAGCTGAGCAGATGTAATCTTAGCTTTGGAAACTTTAATTGTTTTTGTAGCTTTTTTGTTACCGAATCCTTTTGTTGTGTACTGGATTTCATAACCGGTAGCCTTCTTAACTTTTTTCCATGTAACTTTTGCTTTGTTCTTTGTTGTTTTTCCAACTTTAAGAACAGGTTTAGAAAGTTTTACATTTGCTTTCTTTAATGCTGGTGTCGTGTTATTTTTCTTTTCTGTTGTAGGATTAGAAGGAGTAACTGTTTTCTCTTTTAAGCCTGAAAGAGCTTCTGTAAGTTTTGTGTTTGCAGCATCAACAATTGCCTGTGTGTTAGCGGATTTTGCTTCTTTTGCTTCTGTTAAAGCAGTCTGAAGTGCTTTCCAGGTTTCAGCAGTATATTTGCTGCTATCAAGTGCTTCTGCTTTTTTGATGGAAGCTTCAAGGATAGAAGTATTCAGCTGTACAGTTCCAGATACAGATGGGTAACCGGTTGATGTAAGCTCTATTGTGTAAGAAGCAGATTTGTCTGCAAATACAGGTGTGGAAGAACCATCTTTACCTTTAATTGCTGCATTGAAGTTAATGTTTCCGTCTGCATCAAATAAATCAGTAGCTTTAATTCCGCCTTTTCCTGTTTTTTCTACCCCATTAATTTTAATAGATGTAATATTATTTACATATTTTTTAAAGTTGACATCGGCAGGAAGAGTAACCTGATTATTTTTATTAATGGAGATATCTCCAGTCTTGTAGCCAGATTCTAATGTGAAGGAGGCTACAATATCAGAGTAAGTATCATCTGTAAATACCATAGAATAGGAACCTGCACCAGTATGATCTGTAGCTTTTATCGTCAGAGTATTGTTTGCGTATGTATAATCTGTACCTTCTGTCAGGACAGTTTTTCCCATACTTACGCTGCTTAAAGCATAAGTAGAACCGGAAGGAACAGCAGTAGTATCAACAGAAACGGTTGCACCATCTTTAAAGTTGTCGTTGGCGGTAGCTTTAATGCTGTCAGAACCAGCTAAAGTTTTACATTTTAAGTTAGTATTAATAACAATATCAGCACCGTTTTTTACAAGATAAGTAACTTTTTTAATTGTTTTACCCTGTAAATCTTCATGACGCTTATAATCAATTGTGTTTCCGTGTTTTTCTTTAAATCCATCTGTTACAGCAAAGGAGAATTTTCCTCCGCCATAGATGTTTTCCAGATGTTCCATACCATATTTAGTACCATCTTCGTCTTCAACAATGATACCAAGTAAGGACTTTTTAGCATCTAAATTAGAAAGAGGGCTGTTTTCAGAAGTTACAGGATCTACTTCATATTGTCCGTAGGAAGACTGTGTTTTGATAGTAAGTGTATCAGAAGTATCTTCGATAACCTCAGATTTCATAGCTGTCAAAGTACCATCACCATTTAAGATTTTATATTCAGATGGTGTCGTATCAGATAACTTCATAGAACTAATAATTTCTAATAATTTATTGCTGCATTCTTTATTATCGGAAATAGCCTTTTTCGCATTTTCATATAATGAAGTTGGAACAGCAATATTTACGTCTTTTATACCGATAATAGAGCCACCCTGTTCGTTTGTATTATCTTCTGAATACGTACTGGAGAAGTAATTTTTGTATTTATTAGTTGTAGCACTACTTACTGCATCATACATACCACTTTCGCGATAAGAAGCTGCTTTATCAGAAGTGAGGTCTAAAGTAGTATCCTCTTTTACATCTTTTAATTCTCCGTAATAGAAATCTGCATAAGAAAGATTCGCTGTTCCGTATACATATTTATCAAGAGCATTTTTAGCGTCTGTAAGATGTTTAATTGCCTCATCAACCTCTGCCTGATTAGGAGCCTCTTTTGCTAAAATGTCTTTTGCTTCTTTTAATTCTGTTTCGAAGCTATTCCAGCTCTTTTCTGTATAATCCGATGGGTTTAATCCTTCAACAGAAGAAACAAGTTTGTTTAACTCAGTTGTATCGCCAGCATTTGTGTCAGGTTTTACAATGTTTGCATCAGTAGCTTCAAAGTTATATGTAGAATCAGCGTATCCAAGAGCATAAATGGTTAAGCTCCAGTAGCCAGTTCCGTCATATCCTTTTGGAAGCTGGCAGCGAATAGAATTTGTAAGACCTAACTGGATTCCCATACTTTTATGCATCCAGTTATCAGCAGCAAACTTTGTTCCGTAAGTGGCAAGCGCTTTAGAACGTGTGCTGTCATTTCCATAGTATGTCCATTTTACAGCCTGCATATTAGCACCAAGATCGCCGTAATTTTCTTTGAAATCTACACGAAGAAATTCACCGTAGCTACCGCTTGCATCCTTTACAGTTGCTCCCATATTGTTTAAATCAGCAGTTTTAAGAGTCTTATCTTTAATACCAGAAGAAGAGCCGTTACTTCTTTGGGTAAATGTGAAGGAACCATCACTCTGCTTTTCGGCAGTCTTTAGGCCATTGGTATCCTTATCAACAGATGCAGTAACGTTGTTATAAGCCTGTAGATTTTTTTCTCCATAGCCGCCAATTAAGGTATCCTTATTTTCTACAACAGAATATTTTGCTTTGAAAGCTTCAAAATCAGAAGACTTTACTGCAACAGGTACATATTTAAGACCATAAACTTTATAATCTTTCATAGTATCTTCAGTGCCATCACTGGTTTTGATTGCGCCCCTAGTAAAGGTGATTTTTTCTCCATTAGTGAGGATTGCAGTATTAGCATCTGTCCAGTGAGATATACTATAAGTTCCCTTTTCACCTTCAATAACTGCAGTACACTGATAACTTCCGCGGTGAAGTCCGTGATTAGTGGTAGCTCTTGTTACTGCATCAAAGGCACCTTTATCTTTTTCATCGTGTGAATCAGCTGTATCAGAAGACGTGGTATCACCTGCTGCCATAACTCCTTCAGCCTTCCAATATTCAGCCCATGTCAGGCCTGCATAGCAGTAAACGTAGTCATCACTATTTTCTGCTGTCTGTGTCTGTACTGTAGATACACTTGCTGCTTTTACAACTGCTGGAGTAATACTGGAAAATACAGTAGTACAAGTCATTGCAAGAGCAAGAGTACCTGCTACAAGTAATTTGTTTCTCATAAGTTCCTCCTTATATTATAATTGGTATTTGAGTTAGCTTATTCTAACGAAAAATATAATAGTATACTATTATTAGCTGTGTCAAACTGTATATATATTAATGAAAAAAGTTCTCATTTATTTATAAAAAAATTGCATTGTCAGAATATTTTCTATATAATGTATAAAGTTAGAAAGAACTAATAAAAGTAAGTTTCAAGATAATGGAGGATTGTTGTGATAAATTTTAGAAAAAAAGCAGTTGTGATGTTACTGATCACTGTCTTCACTGCAGGAATGCTTTCCGGATGTGGAACATCAGTAGATACAGAGAAAAGTAAGAATGATAGTAGAAAGGCTGTGGAGCAGACAACACAGGCAGAAGCGGATACAAATAGTAAGACTCAAAATGAAGAGGACAAATCAGAATCAAGAGATATTTTTGCGATGGATACGTATATGACTTTAACGGCTTATGGAAAGAATGCTAAGAAAGCGTTGGATGCGGCGGTTGATGAGATTAACAATATTGAACAGCTTGTTTCTACGGGAATTGACAGCAGTGAAGTTTCGCAGATTAATAAGAATGGAAAAGGTTCGGTATCAGAAACAACAGGATATCTGATTAAGCGCTCAAAAGAGATTTATGACAGCACGAATGGAGTGTTTGACATTACGATTTACCCGATTATGCAGGCGTGGGGGTTCCCGACGGAGAACTATCGTGTTCCCGGAAAGAAAGAGCTGAAGAAGTTAAGGGGACTGATGGGAGCAGATCACGTTTTATATGATGAGAAAAAACAGGAGGTCACTTTAAATAAGGAAAGAATGAAGATTGACCTTGGTGGAATTGCGAAAGGATATACTTCTTCGAAAGTAATGGATATTTTTAAAGAAAATGGGATTTCTAGTGCAGTGATCAGTCTTGGCGGTAATGTGCAGACACTAAACGGAAAGCCAGATGGTTCTGACTGGAGAGTGGCGGTTGAGAATCCGGCAGATACGGGAAGTTATATTGGAGTGCTTTCTATAAAGGATAAGGCAGTGATTACTTCTGGGGGATATGAGCGTTATTTTAAGCAGGATGGAAAAACATATCATCATATTATTGATCCGGCTAATGGATATCCGGCAAATAATGGTCTGACTTCTGTTACGATTGTATCAGATGACGGAACACTTGCAGACGGTTTGTCCACATCATTATTCATTATGGGATCGGAAAAAGCACAGAAATACTGGAAAGAACACAGTGATGAGTTTGACACGATTCTTGTAAAAGATGACGGAAGCATTCTAGTTTCAGAGGGACTCGCAGAGTATTTTACCAGTGAGTCTGATTTTACGATAATAAAAAAATGATACAAAAATAAAAAAATAGTGATACAAAAATTTCTCATAAAATCAAGTACAAAAAGATTTCGAGAATATAAGAATACAAGAGTACAGGAATACAAGAATACATTCAAAAAGAAAGGGAGATATGATGAGAGAAAAGTGGAAAAAATATGTTGAAAAATTTAAAAATCTTGGTTATAAGGTTTCAGGTGTGAAAGGAATTACAGCGATAATTCCGGCGGTTTGCCTGGCGGTTCTTATGGTGACGGTACTTACCGGATACAAAACCCCACAGGCAAAAAAGTATGAAGCTTCAGAGACAGAAGACATCAGTCAGATTAAGGAAGCGCTTGCGAAGGAAAGTATGGCAGCAACGGCAGAAACAACGAAAAAGAATACAACAAAGAAGGGAAAGAAGGGGGCTATTGATGTAAAAGATGGAACGTATAAAGGTTCTGCAAACGGATATGGCGGAAAAGTTACAGTAAATGTTACTGTAAGCAAAAAGACGATGACGGCGATTGATGTTGTCAGTGCTCCGGGTGAGACAGATTCTTTCTTTAATCGTGCAAAAGGGGTTATTGATGAGATGCTTACGGCACAGAGTACAGACGTAGATGTTGTGTCTGGGGCAACATATAGTTCAAACGGAATTATTGGTGCAGTAAAAAATGCACTTTTTGGAACGAAGTCTGATAATGCGACAGCAGCAGCGAACGCAGGTAATGCAGGTGGTTCGGCTCCGAGTGTTTCTAAAGTAAGTGAATCCGGTACATGGAAGGATGGAACTTACACTGGTTCGGGCAAAGGATTTGGTGGAACTATTTCTGTAAAAGTAACAGTAAAAGATGGAAAAATCAGCGCGATCGATGTAACAAGTGCATCAGGAGAAACTGCTTCATATTTTAGTAAGGCAAAAGGAATTATCCCAAAGATGATCAGCGGACAGACTACAAATGTGGATGCGGCATCCGGAGCAACCTATAGTTCCAATGGAATTATTACCGCAGTAAGAAATGCTCTTTCAAAGGCGGAAACAGGGAAAAGCAGTACGAAAAAGAAAAAGAAGAAAAACAAAAAAAATAAGAAAAAAAACAGTGGTTCTAACAGCAATAATAACAACAATAATATTGCAGCACCGGCAGAAGGGTATGAAGATGGCACTTATACTGGAAGTGCGGCCTGTTCGGGAGAGCAGTTTAAGGAATATAGTGTAACGGCAAATGTAACGATTAAAAATGGAAAGATTTCTGCGGTGGAGATTTCTTCTACAGCAAAAGGAACCAACCTGAAACAGTTTATGAGCAGAGATGAGATTAAGAATCTTCCATCACTTATTGTCTCTAAAAACGGAACAAGCGGAGTAGATGCTGTCAGTGGAGCAACGTACAGTTCCCATGCTATTTTTAATGCGGTAAATGATGCTTTATCAAAGGCGAAGAAAAACAGTTCTTCTACGGAAAAGAAAGAAGAGACAACAACGGAGAAAAAGGAAGAGACGACAACAGAAAAGAAAGAGGAAACGACCACAGAAAAAAAGGAAGAGACAACAACGGAAAAGAAAGAGGAAACGACTACAGAGAAAAAAGAAGAAACAACAGAAAATCCAGACGAAGGGAAAAACTACAAAAATGGAACATACAAAGTAAGCATAACCTGCGAGCCGGATGAAGATGAGGATTTTGATCCGTATACGATTTCCATGGATATCACAATTAAAAAAGATAAAATTACAGAAATTTCTAATATTACCGCGAATACAAATTCAACGAATAAAGCCTATACAAACGATGCAAAGAAAGGAATGGTTTCTAAAATTGTAGCAAATGGAAATGCAGATGGTGTAAATACTGTATCAGGAGCCACCTGTTCTTCTAAAGCAATTAAAGATGCATGCCAGAAGGCATTTAATGCGGCAAAGAAGTAATTTTGAAAAGAGAAGCTTTTGTGTTTATCTAAGAAAAAGTTATTTGAATATTTAAAATAGTAAGAAAATTTATAAAAGACAATAGAAAGCATTTTAGAAGGGACAACGAATGAAGTATAAAAACTTTTTAATCCGTTTATTTGATCTTATTCTCGTTCTGGGGCTTTTAGCAGGATATCAGGCTGTGATTTACCGTCGTGATAAAGAAGCCACAATTGCAGAATTAAAAAGTCAGGTAAATCAGCTTCAAGGAGAAAAAGAGGATATTCTTGAAGCGGCAAAAAATTCCGGAAAGCTGGGGGCAGATGGTGCATCTGCCGGTCAGGCTGAAACGTATAAAGATGGAAACTATACTGGAAGTTCGCAGGGATTTGGAGGAGAAATCAAAGTAAAAGTAACGGTATCCGGGAAGAAAATCAGTGCGATAGACATTACAGAAGCAAGTGGGGAAGATGAAGCTTATTTATCAATGGCAAAAGATATTGTGAAGACAATACTTGATAAGCAGACGACAGATGTTGATACAATAAGCGGAGCAACCTATTCATCTACAGGAATAAAGAATGCAGTAGGACAGGCATTAGAAGGAGCAGCTAAATAATGAAGAAAAAGAAAAAAATATCGGTGCAGACAATCATAGAAGTGATGATACGGGCAGTATTTTTTATCATCTATCCAGCGTTATTTTCCACTGCATTTACCGGAATAAAATTAATTGTAGAACAAATTACACAGCGTGCAAGACTGCAGTGGAATTCCTTTGTAGAGACACTTGTGGTATTACTGGTCTTTACCATTGTATTTGGACGATTTTTCTGTGGTTTTGCCTGTGCATTTGGAACATGGGGTGATTTCGTTTATTTTATTTCATTTACAGTCCGCAAAAAAAGAAAAAAGAAGCCATTGAAATGTTTTGCAAAAGCAGGAAAGATACTCCGATATTTAAAATATGTTGTACTGCTTGTTGTCTTACTTCTTTGTATAAAAGGTTACAGTAGTGCCGTTGCTGTACATAGTCCGTTCAGTGCATTTTCTCGTTTCCATCAATTGAAGATGGCAGACAGCCTTATAGGAACAGGTCTCTTTTTATTGGTTACAGCAGGAATGGCATTGGAACCAAGATTTTTCTGCCGTTTCTTATGCCCAATGGGAGCAGTATTTTCCCTGATGCCGGTTCTGCCGTTTTTTGTAATCAAACGAAACAGAGAAAACTGTATTCCAAACTGTAAAGCGTGCAATCTGGTATGTCCGGCAAGTCTTGAGATACCATCGGATAAAGAAGGGGATAATGCGGCATCCGGAGAATGTTTCTCCTGTGGAAAATGTATCGGAAAATGTCCAAAGCAAAATACACATAATGGTTTTTTGGGAAAGCTATGGTTACCAATGCTTGTAGTAAAGGCTGTGATATTATTCGTGATATTTAGAATATTGTATTAAAGAATTTTCCTGATTTTATCTGTCGGATAAATTACTATATCAAAAAAACTTTTTCGTGTTATAATGGACAGTAATCTGTGTATAAAATTCAGTTTTGCCGTCCCAGCAGGAAAGGAGCATTTTTTGAATAAAGCGAATTTGATTATAGAAGAAGTGAATAAAGTAATTATTGGTAAAGAAAAGGTCATACGTAAGGTGTGGATGACGATTCTCTCTGGTGGACATGTTTTGCTTGAAGATGTACCTGGTGTGGGAAAGACAACGATGGCGCTGGCTTTTTCAAAGGCTTTGGGACTTTCTTATCGAAGAATACAGTTTACACCGGACGTTATGCCATCGGATGTGGTCGGTTTCTACTATTATAATAAGGAGAGTGGAAAGTTTGAATACCGTCAGGGAGCAGTTATGACGAACCTTCTGCTGGCAGATGAAATTAACCGTACTTCAAGTAGAACACAGTCAGCACTTTTGGAGGTTATGGAAGAAGGACAGGTGACGGTAGACGGTGTGACAAGAAATATACCGGAACCATTTTTTGTTATTGCAACGCAAAATCCGCTTGGTTCTGCGGGTACGCAGATGCTTCCGGAGTCGCAGATGGATCGTTTTATGGTTCTTTTGTCTATGGGATACCCAACAATAAAGGAAGAAATGATTCTGATGAGTCAGAGAAAGGTGAGTGATCCTTTAGATGCTGTGAATGAGGTTATCTCAAAGGAAGAGTTACTTTCTATGCAAAAGGAAGTGAATGAGATTAAGGTTTCCTCATTAATCTATCAGTATATTGCAATGCTTTCTGATGCGACACGAAGACATGATATGATTCAGCTGGGTATCAGCCCAAGGGGGTCTCTGGCTTTATGCAGAATGGCAAAAGCGAGTGCATTTTTGGCTGGCAGAGATTATGTTGTGCCGGAAGATGTTCAGGATGTTGTAAAAGATGTTTTCCGTCATCGTCTGGTATTAAAGTCAAGAGCAAGGTTATCGAGTAAAGATGCGGATAAGATTATGGATGAAATCTGTGCCACTGTACATGTGCCGGATCGAAGAGCGGCAGGAGGAAGAAGATGACCCGAAAAAGATTATGGATGAATCGAATTAGCGGGATTGTCTGTCTGTTACTGTGGATTGCATTCATTATTTTTCTTTCTGGAACAACAGGGAAGATTGCAGGGATGGCATTAGGAATTATGTTGCTGGTGGCTGTCATTTATAATCTTTATCTTCCAAAGGAAGTTTCTACTCATCTGATTATTCCTGCCTACGCACAAAAGGAAGAAAAAATTACCGGACGACTTTATATCAGTAATACAGGAAGCTTCCCTGTTTTATCTGGGAAAGTTTTTTTACAGGTAAAGAAGACGATCAGTGGGGAACAGGAAATATTTTCTATGAATATCAGGGCAGCGGGACGAAAAAATGGTGCGGCTGCCTTTGTTATAGATTCGGAATATATGGGATTTTTGGAAATCACGATTTTGCGGGTGGAACTGTACAGCTTTTTTGGATGTATGAAAAAGGTAACATATGTAAATCAGGAGAAGGTGGTAATGATTCTGCCACAAACAACGGAACTGCATTTTCCAGTACAAAACAGCGGAGCTGCCTGTTCTTTTTTTGATGAGGAACAAAGTGGTAAAAAGGGAAATGGTCCGGGGGAATATTTTGGAATCCGTCCGTATGTTGATGGAGATTCCATGAAGTTAATTCACTGGAAGCTAACAGGAAAAACAGATGAATATATGGTAAAAGAAGTGGAAGTTCCTATGATGCGGATGCCACTTATTTTTCTCGAAACAAGGGTAGAAAAGCTGGATGCTGCTATGATTGACGGGTTGTTAGAAGCATTTTTTTCTATTTCACAGCATATGGCACAGGAAGGACAGAAGCATTGTCTTTGTTGGTGGGATAAAAAGACCGATGGATGGAATTTTTACAATGTGGCAAATGCAATGCAGTTGGAAGAAGTATATGTTCATGTTTTTCACAGTGTATTTTTTTCTCAGGGAAGTGCGACGATAACTTCTTTTGAAGAAGAGAGAAAAGAAGCATTTTCGGAAGTGATTTATATTACAGATTACTGGAATGAACAAAAGGATATTGTAGCTGACTGGAATATGACTTTGTTACTGGAACGGCGGGAAGCAAGGGAAAAAGAGGGGGAAGCTTTTGTTCCATATATTTTTGCAGCGGAGACATTGGGACAGGATATTGATCGGATTTTGACTGCATACAGGAGTACATATTATGGAGCATAAAAATTCATTTCATATTAAAAAATTGAATCATCAGAGTGGGGATAGCTGGACCAAAACAATGCGGGCCGGCTATGTCTGGCTTGCTGCGATATTGTGTTTTATCTGGTATGCTGCAGGTCGTTTTGAAATGTATATGGCAGGTGTCCTTCTTTTTGTTGGAGCAGCCTTTTTAATACTGCTGTATTTAGCCGGAATATCTGCCGGAAAAGGATTTGCGATCTTTATAAGCAGTCTGTATTTTGTTGTGCCATTTTTCCTTCTTTCCGTAGAAAATATTCGAAAGGCTCTGTTGATTTTTTCAAGAACCGTGGCTGACTATCTGGCAGACTATGGACAGAGCAAAAATATTTTTCATCGTATACTTCAAAATACATCGGTAGATATGCAGACAGGAAATGTAGAGTTTTTGCCATTTGTGGTTGGAATATTGGGGATAACCTTATGGCTCATTCTAGTCATGGCACTGTTGTGGAAAGTTCATCCGTGCATTTTGTTTTTTGTAGTAGCGATTTGTTTCGCTTTTCCTTTTTTTGTGTGGGGAATCCGACCGGAGCTGTTTGCGGTATTAAGCTTTCTTATTTTTTGTTTCTTTTTATTTTCATCCTCTTTCTGGGGTGGGGTATTTGGAACAGCAGTTATTATTATTGTGCTTCTTTTAGGAACTTTTTTTGGAATGACGAATACCGGACAGATGTCGGCAGTACAGAAGAATTGGAATAAAGAACGATATAAAGAGCAGGAATCCGTTCTTCCGGAAGGTCAGCTTACAAAGGCAAAGAAGATGAAGCGGACAGATGAAGAGGCTCTTAAAGTAAATATTTATAAGAAAAACAGTTATTATCTGAAAGGATTTGTTGGAACAACTTATGAGAATAATTGTTGGAAAGCAAGTACAAATAACTGGAATATTTTTGGTTCAGACAGGAGTATGCTTGCAGCTTCTGACCGGGAAGCATACGAATCTTTATTATGGCTTCATAATAAAGAATTTTACGGAAACACAGTAATGTATCATTTTGTAAGGCAGAAAAAGCTTTCGGAAGGAAAAACGGATCCGTCTATTTACAGTTTATCTGTAAAAAATGTAGGGGCGAATCGGAAGTATCTTTATCTTCCTTATGAGAGTGCTGTTTTACCAACGATATATGAAGAGGAAGGGAAGGCGGCGGTCAATAAAACAGAGAATATATTCGCTTCCGGAATAAAAGGAGCAGGAGAATATTCTTTTAAAGCAATGGAAACAATGGCTGGAAAGTTGAAATCGTCTACCAATATTAAGACGGAGGATAAGAATCTTTCCTCAAAAAAAATGACGGAAAGCTATAAAGAATATGTAAATGCAACGTGTCTATTTTTAAATAAAGAAACAAAAACATTGATTTCTTCTGCAACAGAAGGAAGTATTCAAAGTAATCTGTCGGTATTAGCAATTATAAACAGGGTAAAAAGCTTCATGAAGACATCGATTACCTATAATGAAAATCCAGGAAGTATCCCGGAAGATGAAGACTTTGCCCAATGGTTTTTTGAAGAGAAAAAAACAGGATACGATGTGCAGTATGCGGCGGCAGCAGTAATGATGTTTCGTTATTATGGAATTCCATCCCGTTATGTGGAAGGATACCTTCTTACACCGGAAACAGTAAAAGAGGCAGGAACGGCAGAGACGGTGACAGTTTCACAAAAATACGCACATGCATGGCCCGAAATTTATCTGGATGGAATGGGATGGATTCCGATAGAAGTTACTCCAAAATATGAAAACATTATGGGAACACCGTATTATGAGACACAGGAAACTGCGGTAAGTAATTCAAGTTCGTCAGATCAATCTTTAGAAAATGACGATAAGAAGAAACAAGAAAAACAGCAGGAACAAAAAAAGCAGGAAAAAGAACAGACAACAGAAAAGAAAACAGTAGAAACACCGCAGCAGATTCCGCAGAATCGCTCAAAGCAAAGCAAAGTTGGAAGAACGGTTCATAAAATCCTGTATATTCTATGTTTCTTTATTTTCATAGCAGGTCTTTTGCTTTTTGTATTTAGAAAACGACTGCAAAAAGTATACCGAAATTATAAAACAGATAAACTTTTAAAACAGCAAAAGTATAGTCAGGCAGTTATGTTTTGGTACGATATTTTGTGTAAAACAATATATGGAAAAGAAAAAATAAAAGATAATCGTGTAAGAACCTTTGAAAAAAGACTTCGTACCTTTGACAGAGAAGTGGAACCGAAAAAGTTACATCTTTGTATGAGGATTCGCCAGAAAGCAGTGTATTCACCAGAAGGAATCACTAGAAAAGAAGCAGAAGCTGCAGTATATTTTCTGAAAAAAGAGTGTGAAAAACTGAAATAAAGGTATTTTAAGTTTCGTTTCTATTGACAGGGAAAACTATAGCGATTAGAATATTTTCATAATTAGATTTAAATTAAGCGAGGAAAAAATATGTGGTTAGCAGATAACTGGAAAGAATATGAAGTCATAGATTGCAGCGAAGGTGAAAAACTGGAACGCTGGGGCAAATACACCCTTCTTCGTCCAGACCCTCAGGTAATCTGGAATACAAAAAAAGAAGATAAACACTGGAAACATTTAAATGCACATTATCACAGAAGCAAAAAAGGTGGCGGAGAGTGGGAGTTTTTTGATCTTCCAAAGCAGTGGGATATTCATTATAGAAGTCTTACCTTCCATTTAAAACCATTCAGTTTTAAACATACAGGGCTTTTCCCAGAACAGGCAGTCAACTGGGACTGGTTTTCTGATAAGGTTAAGAAGGCAGGCCGCCCAGTAAAAGTATTGAACTTATTTGCCTATACTGGTGGAGCAACACTTGCAGCTGCAGCTGCGGGAGCATCTGTAACTCATGTAGATGCCTCAAAAGGAATGGTTACCTGGGCAAAGGAGAATGCGGTTGCTTCTGGTCTTGGTGATGCACCGATTCGCTGGCTTGTAGATGACTGTGTGAAGTTCGTAGAAAGAGAAATCCGCCGTGGCAATCATTACGATGGAATTATTATGGATCCACCATCTTATGGACGTGGGCCAAAGGGAGAGATTTGGAAGATTGAGGAGAAGATTTATTCTCTCGTATGTCTTTGTGAAAAGCTTCTTTCCAAAGACCCGCTGTTCTTCTTAATTAATTCCTATACAACAGGATTACAGCCTGCCGTTCTTTCCTATATGTTAGGAACAGCAGTTGCGAAAAAATATGGTGGAAAAGTCAGTGCAGATGAGGTTGGTCTTCCTGTCAGTGCAAGTGGACTTGTTCTTCCATGTGGTGCTTCCGGACGATGGGAAAAGAAATAGATGGGAGATAGCATATGAGTGCTAAAAAGACAGCTTTTTATGGAATGTTTCTTGCGCTTGCTTTAGTAGCAGGATATATTGAACAGCTTATACCGATTAATCTTGGAATACCCGGAGTAAAGCTTGGACTTGCAAACATTGTTACGATGCTTCTTCTTTATATAGTAGGAGTCCCAGCAGCCTGCCTGATTTCCGTACTTAGAATCCTATTATCAGGATTCCTCTTTGGAAGCGGATTCGCAATGGTCTACAGTGCAGCAGGAGCGGCAATGAGTATGCTAGTTATGGCACTCTTAAAGAAAACAAAGAAGTTTTCTTCTGTAGGAGTAAGCGTAGCAGGCGGCATCTTCCACAACGTAGGACAGATTATCGTTGCCATGATTGTATTGGAAACAAAGGCATTAGCCTACTATCTCCCAATTTTAATCCTTTCTGGACTCGTAGCCGGAATCTTAATCGGAATCTTAAGCGGGATATTAATAAAGAGATTAAATCCGATAATCAAGCAGCATTTTGTATAAACAGACGAAAACTCTAAACATCCTATTTTGACAGCTGCTTTATAGTCGCTGCGTGTTGAATGTTTGCTTTTGCGCTCGCATCCAGCACTTGCTCCGAAGCCGCATCTGCCAAGATAAGATGTTTAGAGTTTTCTGTTTATAGAAATACTGGAGAATAGTAGATTTAATTTCTTCGGGAGAGAGATTTGATTTGTATAATATTACTATATAAAGAGATTTATGGTTTTTGTTTTGGAAATGCTAAAGGAATGTGGATTAAATTACTTGTAGAGCAAGTAGGAGATGAAAGTAGAAATCCCCTTTCTTCTTCAGAGATAGAAATCGGATATGGAATATTGCCACTTTTGAGCAATACCGAATTTTTATCCTCTCTGGAATTTCTAAAAACAGAAACTAAGCTAATAGATATATGGCAGATGTGACTTTGGAGCAAGTTCATAATGCGGTTGAGTATTATGAGCGCAGTGATACGGAACAGCTGCCATATATCTATTAGCTTAGTTTCGTCTGTCAAATGACGAGATAAAGGAGGAAACACAAATGGAAATTACATACGATTACTATCGCATATTCTATTATGCGGCTAAATATAAAAGCTTTTCAAAGGCGGCAGAGATTTTGATGAGTAACCAGCCGAATATCACGCATTTTATGAATAATCTGGAGAATCAGCTTGGCTGCCGCCTTTTTATCCGTTCCAATCGTGGAGTAACTCTCACAAGAGAAGGAGAGAAGCTCTACAAACATGTAACAATCGCATACCAGCATTTTCAGATGGCAGAGCTGGAGCTTGCGAATGATAAGAGTTTACAGAGCGGAATTATTACGGTAGGTGTAAGCGAGATTGCATTACATTTGCTGATTTTGCAGGTGATGGCAGACTTTAGAAAGGCATATCCGGGAATCCGTATCCGGCTTTCGAATCATTCTACGCCAGAGACCATTCAGGAAGTTAAAGATGGACTGGTAGATTTAGCAGTGGTATCTACACCGGCAGATATACCATCAACATTGAAATCTACTGCATTAATGGACTTTACAGATATTATGGTTGTAAGTAGTGCGCATAAGGAATTGTGCGAGGAGCCGATACATTTGGCCGAGATGCAGGACTATCCTCTTATCTGTCTTGGAAAAGGAACGAAGTCTTATGAATTTTTCAGTAATTTTTATCAGAGATTTGGTTTGAAGCTGAATCCGGATATTGAGGCGGGAACTATTCATCAGATTCTCCCGATGGTAGTATATGATTTGGGAATTGGATTTTTACCGGAAAATGTAGGGATAGAAGCCCTGGAAGATGGGAAAATAATAAAAGTACCCCTTATAGAGAAAATCCCACAAAGACAGATCTGCCTTGTGGAGTCAAAAAGAACACCGCTTAGTATAGCAGCTAATGCATTAAAGCAATTTATAAATAATTATATTGAAACGAAATTAAAAGACAAAGCGTGATTATTTAAAGAGATTTCCAGGTATGTTATAAAGATATAACAATTATGATTGAAAGCTAATTTATAGTGATTCAGAGATATACAGACTTTCAAAAAATAAAAATAGTCTCTATATTTTAAGAATTATGTCCGAATTGTTATAATAATTTGTAATTATTCTTTCTTTTTTTCTTAAACATTCTTTATCAAATCTGACTAATTTCTGACAAGATTTCTCATATTCATACAAATCGTTTTGTCAAATTGAATAAAAAAATCGTATTTATATGAGAAATCTTTGCACTATATAAAATTTACATGATGGATAAAAATATAAAACATTTCCACATAAATAAAAAGAGGGGTAGAATGTGTAGCAATGGTTCAGGGCGAACAATCTCTTCCTATTAAAGAGGGTAGCAAAGAAGATTGTCACCAATATAAGAATCAGGAAGGAGTGTGGCAGATGGATGCTCTGGTCAATGAACTGATGAAAGAGTTGAATTGCGACACTGTCTTTACGATTCCGGTACTCGGAGGAATCCCGGTTAAAGAATCTGTAGTAGTAACATGGATCATCATGGCGGTCATTCTGGTACTTTGTATAGCGTTAACCAGAAATTTAAGCGTAGAAAATCCAAGTCGTGGACAGATCATACTGGAAACAATCGTAAGTGGCGGACACAATTTCTTCAAGGACACACTGGGAGAACATGGAGCGGAATATATACCGTATCTTATGACAGTGACCCTCTACATCGGTATTGCCAATCTTATCGGACTGCTTGGTTTTAAACCACCGACAAAAGACATGAACGTGACGGCGGCATTAGCATTTATGAGTATTGTCTTAATTGAGGTAGCCGGCATCAGACAAAAAGGAGCAAAAGGATGGGTAAAGAGTTTTGCGGAACCAATTCCAATTATCTTACCGATCAATATTATGGAGATTTTTATTAAACCATTATCTCTGTGCATGCGACTTTTTGGTAACGTACTTGGTTCTTTCGTTATCATGGAATTATTAAAGTTAATTGTTCCGGCAGTATTACCGGCAGTGTTTAGCTGTTACTTTGATATTTTTGATGGTTTGATTCAGGCCTACGTATTTGTATTCCTTACATCGTTGTTTATTAAGGAAGCGACAGAATAAGAAAACAACAAAAAATTTAAAGAGAAAAGAAAAGGAGTGTTGTAATTATGTCATCAGCATTATTTGTAGCAATTGGAGCAGGAGTTGCAGTATTAACAGGTATTGGAGCAGGTGTCGGTATCGGTAAAGCTACCGCAGCCGCAACAGATGCAATCGCAAGACAGCCGGAAGCAGAAAGTAAGATCAGTAAAGCATTATTACTTGGTTGTGCGTTAGCAGAGGCAACAGCTATTTACGGTTTCGTTATCGCATTATTAATTATCCTTTTCCTTAAATAATAAAAGCTTAAAAGGCTATTTGGAAACTTACAGATTTTTAATGAAAAAGGAAGGCGGACGAAGAATATGCTTAATATAAATCCATGGAATATGGTAATGATTGTAATAAATCTTCTTGTATTATATGCGATTTTTCGTAAGTTCTTATATAAACCGGTTATGAATGTAATTCATCGGAGAGAAGAATTGATTCAGGGACAGTTTGATTCTGCTAAAAAAACGCAGGATGATGCCCTTCAGTTAAAGGCTGATTATGAAGAAAAATTACAGAAGGCAAATGTAAAGGCCGATGAGATTATTCTTGCAGCAAGAGATCAGGCAAAAGAAGAGCATGAGAAAGCAGTGCTTGAGACACAGGCAAAGACGGACAGAATGATCGAGAAAGCAAAAGCAGATATCGAAAAAGAACAGAAACAGGCACAGCAGGAAGTGCAGGGTGAGATTGCGAAACTTGCACTTATCGCCGCAAGAAAGATTATAGAGACAGGTGAGGCCCATGACGCAGAAGGCAGTAAATAATGCGAAAGTATTATACCGTCTGAATATTTCAAGAAGCGATGTGGAAGAAGCCCATAAAATTTTCACGAAGGCCCCTTTCCTTCTCGAGACTCTGACAAATCCAGTTGTTTCAGAGGAAGCGAAAGAGGTAGTGCTTGACAAAATTGCGAGACAGAGTGGAATGCCGGAACTTCTTGAGAATTTTATGAAGATGATGTGCCGGATTGGTGAAATCGGACAGATCACAGATATTTTTAACTGCTATTATGAATACTGGGATAAAATGAATCACATTCTTCACGCAAAAGTCATTTATGCAGATGACAAGGCAAAAGAAGAAAAAGAAGCAATTCAGAAGCAGTTAGAGAGCATTTATCCAGATGAAAAGGTTGTTCTTTCGGAAGAGACAGATGCTTCCCTTCTTGGTGGTTATGTTGTTCGTGTCGGTTATGAAGAGTATGACCACAGTTATGAAGGTAAACTCAGACGGTTAGAAAGAAAATTAACAGGGAGGTGAATCTTGTGGGCGCAATCAGTGCAGAAGATATAATCTCTATTATACAGAGTGAAATCGAAAATTTTGATGTGGACAACACAAGTGAAGAGACAGGTACGGTCATATATGTAGGTGACGGAATCGTTACTGTTTATGGTATTGACCATGCGATGTACGGTGAGGTTGTCGTTTTTGATAATGGAGTAAAAGGAATGGTTCAGGATATCCGTCAGAACGAAATTGGTGTAATCCTTTTCGGACGTGATACTGGAATCAAAGAAGGAACAAAAGTAGTTAGAACAAAGAAAAAAGCAGGTATTCCTGTTGGTAACGAATACATTGGACGAGTAATTAATGCGTTAGGTGAGCCAATTGACGGTGGCGCAGAGATTAAGGCGGATGGTTATCGTCCGATTGAGGAAGAAGCACCTGGTATCATTGAGAGAAAGTCAGTAGATACCCCAATGGAAACGGGTATTCTTTCCATCGACTCCATGTTCCCGATCGGACGTGGACAGCGTGAGTTAATCATTGGTGACCGTCAGACTGGTAAAACTTCTATTGCAACTGATACGATCCTTAACCAGAAAGGAAAAGGAGTTATCTGTATTTATGTTGCAATTGGACAGAAGGCATCCAGCGTTGCCAAGATTGTAAATACTTTAGAGAAATATGACGCAATGGATTATTCCATCGTTTTATCCTCTACAGCAAGTGAACCTGCATCCCTGCAGTATATTGCACCATATGCAGGTACAGCGTTAGCAGAATATTTCATGCATCAGGGAAAAGATGTGTTAATCGTATATGATGACTTATCCAAACATGCGGTAGCATACCGTGCGATTTCCCTGCTGTTAGAGCGTTCTCCTGGACGTGAGGCTTATCCTGGAGATGTATTCTACTTACATTCCAGATTATTAGAGCGGTCCAGCCGTCTTAGTGATAAGCTTGGTGGAGGTTCTATCACAGCACTTCCAATCATTGAGACACAGGCAGGTGACGTATCTGCTTACATTCCTACAAACGTAATTTCTATTACAGATGGACAGATATTCTTAGAGAGTAATCTTTTCTTCGAAGGTATGCGTCCAGCGGTAAACGTTGGTTTATCCGTATCCCGTGTAGGTGGAGCAGCACAGACAAAAGCAATGAAAAAGGCATGCGGAAGTATTCGTATTGACTTGGCACAGTATCGAGAGATGGAGGTATTTACCCAGTTCTCATCAGACCTTGATGATGCAACAAAGGCACAGTTAGCACATGGACGTGCAATCATGGAACTGTTAAAACAGCCATTATGCCATCCATTATCCTTACATGAGCAGGTAATTACATTATGTCTTGCAAACAATGGTATCTTTGATATCGTTATGCCAAAAGAAGTAAAGAAATATCAAAAAGATATTCTTTCTTATCTTGATCTCAAACATCCTGAAATCGGAAAAGAAATCGAGAAAAAGAAAGATTTAACTGATGAATTGATTGCAAAGATTATAGAAGCAGCAAAGGAATACACTGATAAATAACAGGCAGGTGTTGGTATGGCAAGTGCAAAAGAAATTCAGGACAGGATGCGAAGTATCAAAGATACATTGAAAATTACAAATGCAATGTATATGATTTCTTCCTCCAAACTGAAAAAATCAAAAAAAATGTTAGCGGACACAGAGCCGTATTTCTATACCCTTCAGTCTGAAATGAGCCGAATTTTAAGACATCTTCCAGATATGAACAGCATTTATTTTAAGACAAATGCAGAAATTCCGGAAAGAAAGAGAAAAGCCGGCTATATTGTCATTACAGCAGATAAGGGACTGGCTGGTTCTTATAATCATAATATTTTAAAAATTGCAGAAGAAGAACTTGAAAAAAGAGATGATTATAAACTGTTTGTTCTCGGTGAATTAGGACGGCATTATTTTGAACAGAAAGGAATTAATATTGATAAACAGTTCCATTTCGTTGTTCAGGATCCATCTTTAAGCCGTGCCAGAAGAATTGCCGAGGATTTATTAAAGCTTTACTATGAAAATCAACTTGATGAACTTTACATTATATATACAACCATGGTAAATGCAATGCAGGAGGAGGCACAGGTTGCCCAGCTCCTGCCACTGAAAAAAACAGACTTTAAGATTCCAGTTCCGATTGATATCCCATTAGAGGGACTTGCATTAAAACCTTCTGCTGAAGAGGTTATGGACCACATCGTTCCAAACTATGTAGTAGGTTTTGTGTATGGTGCGTTAGTAGAAGCATTTTCCTGTGAGCAGAATGCCAGAATGATGGCAATGGAAGGTGCGACAAACAGTGCGAAACAAATGTTAAAAGAACTGGATATTGAATATAACAGAGCCAGACAGGCTGCGATCACGCAGGAGATTACGGAGGTAATAGCCGGAGCGAAGTCGCAGAAGAAAAAGAAGAAATAAAAAGCGGAAATAATATAAGGAGGCTTTTTTGATGAAAACAGGAAAAATTATTCAGGTTCTTGGACCTGTAGTCGATGTTGAATTTGAAAATCAAGAATTGCCTGCAATCAGAGATGCTCTCGAAGTACAAAATGGAGATAAAAAATGTGTGATGGAGGTTGCACAGCATATTGGTAATCACGTTGTAAGATGTATTATGCTGGCAGCCAGTGAAGGTCTTCACAGAGATATGGAAGTTACTGCTGAGGGAAGCGGTATCAAAGTACCTGTTGGAGAGAAAACATTAGGCCGTCTCTTTAACGTACTTGGTGAGACAATCGATGACGGAGAGCCTATCAAAGACGCTCCAAAGATGGTAATTCACAGAGAACCTCCGACATTCGAAGAACAGAACCCGGCAGTAGAGATTCTTGAAACCGGAATTAAAGTTATCGACCTTCTTGCGCCATATGCAAAAGGTGGTAAGATTGGTCTGTTCGGTGGTGCCGGTGTAGGTAAGACCGTACTGATTCAGGAATTGATCAGTAATATCGCAACAGAACATGGCGGATATTCTATCTTTACCGGTGTAGGAGAGCGTTCCAGAGAGGGTAATGACCTTTGGACAGAAATGGGAGAATCCGGCGTTCTTGCTAAGACAGCTTTAGTGTTTGGACAGATGAACGAGCCACCTGGAGCTCGTATGAGAGTAGCAGAAACCGGACTGACTATGGCAGAATATTTCAGAGATGAAAAGAAACAGGACGTGTTATTATTCATTGATAACATTTTCCGTTTTACACAGGCAGGTTCCGAGGTATCCGCCTTACTTGGACGTATGCCTTCCGCCGTTGGTTATCAGCCAACATTAGCAACAGAGATGGGTGAATTACAGGAGCGAATCGCTTCTACAAAGAACGGTTCCGTAACAAGTGTACAGGCAGTATATGTACCAGCCGACGACTTAACTGACCCGGCTCCAGCAACAACATTTGCTCACTTGGATGCAACAACTGTACTTTCAAGAAAGATTGTAGAACAGGGTATTTATCCTGCCGTTGACCCACTCGAATCCTCATCCCGTATCCTTGAGGCCGATATCGTAGGAGAAGAACACTACGAAGTAGCCAGAAAGGTACAGGAAGCATTACAGAAATACAAAGAATTACAGGATATCATCGCTATTCTTGGTATGGAAGAATTATCTGACGAAGATAAGACAGTCGTATTCAGAGCAAGAAAGATTCAGAAATTCCTTTCCCAGCCATTCCATGTAGCAGAGAACTTTACCGGTATCAAAGGTGTTTATGTACCAGTAAAAGAAACCATTCGTGGATTTAAGGCAATCCTTGATGGTGAGATGGACGAATATCCGGAAAATGCATTCTTCAATGTCGGAACAATCGAGGATGTAAAGAAAAAAGCTGAGGAAATGAAAGCAGCAAACTAGGAGGGGTAGATATGGCTTCAAATACATTTAGTTTAAAAATCATATCCGCCAACCGTGTATTTTTTACAGGAAGATGCCAGTCTGTTATCGTTCCGGGATATGACGGACAAAAAGAAGTGCTGGCACATCATGAAAACATGGTTATTGCTGTCAATGAAGGAGAGATGCGTTTCCTTCCAGAAGGGGAAGAGGAATGGCAGTATGCTGTAGTCGGCATCGGTTTTATCGAAATTGTTAATAACCGTGTCACTCTTTTAGTAGAAAGTGTCGAACGCCCAGAGGAAATCGATATCGCAAGAGCACAGGAAGCAAAGGAGAGAGCTTTGGAAAAAATACGTCAGAAACAGAGTATTCAGGAGTATTATCATACACAGGCTTCCCTTTCCCGTGCGATGGCGAGACTTCGGGTTGGTCATAGACAGAAACATGTTTAGGATGCTTTAGAAAGCTGACGAAAGACAGACGAAAATCGAATAAAGTTCATATATCGGTGCGATAATTCGCTTCGTTGGTATGTAAGAGAAAAAGATTAAAAGCAAAAAAGAGGTTTGTATACTCTTGTGCTGAACATTCCATTCTGCCTCAAAAAGCAGAAACTTCGGAGAAAGCAGTCCGAAGTTTCCAGAGTCAGAATTCCATAGCACAAAGGCATAAAACCTCTTTTTTGCTTTTAATCTTTTTCTATTTATAAGTATTGAGCGAATCATCTGCGTAGAGAGTTGGGTTCGATTTTCTGTGTATTTTAAAGTATTTCTGGTTATGTTGGGTTATACAGAACCACTCCTTCTTAAAATAAAGTTTACAAAATTCTTGACAGGATATAGAAAAATAGATATTGTAGAAATATAATACTGAATAGGATGATATTTTAGATATTCATAGAGGGGTGGTTGCAAAATGAAAAGAAGGTATAGTTGTATTGCGATAATTTTAATAATGTGTATTTTATCAGCCTGTCATAATAAAAAAGAGGAAAGTGTTTCTACATCCGTAAATGATACAGGTGTTACTACAGAAGCCTCAAATGATATTTCGGATGAAACTAGAAAATTGTTAGAACTTGGAGAATATGATGATATAGAATTAAAAGGGGATAGTAGGGATGTTGTTTCTATAGTAAAAAATGATCAAAGATTTCTTTTTCCAGAGTGTAAGGTGCTTTCTGTAACATATACTACTTTTTCTGAAAATGATACTTTTCTATCTTTAAATAAAAAAGAGGTTCTTGAATTGATAGATTTGATTGAGGAAAGTCCTATTTTAAAAGATGGCGATTCGCTCAGTAACTATGGTGTTAAAGAGAATACGCAGGAAAAATATGCAAAAATCTGTATTGTCTATAAAAATAATCATGGAGAAGTACAGAATGTGTGGCTGAATACTTTTAAAGGAGACGTATTACATTTTTGCGATTCTTCAGGAGAAGATTATCGAATAGGGCCGAATAAGAAACTTGTAAAATTTATTACGAAGCATACTGGATATAGAGTATTATCTACGGCAGATTTTGATAAGATTGAGAGAATCGTAGTAAAATACAATAATGAGGAATATCAGCTTTCTGCAAAGAAAACAGAACAGTTTATAAAGGCAGTTAAAAAACTTGATAAAAGACAAGACGAGTTCCACGATTACAATCTTACAGCACTGGCTTACACATCAGATGGGGATGTGTATCATATTAAAGCAGGACTAGGAGAATATTCCGAGAACGATATTGCTATAGAGGGAGCATGTTATGAAGAAGCAGAAAATGTAGTACGGTTACTGGAAAAATAGCTTTTATAGTGATTTTACAGAATACTATCAAGACCTTAATACTTCAAAGCATAGAAATAAAACAGACCGTTAGATTTGACATTCATTTTGATATGAGTTGTCAAACCTAGCGGTCTACTTTTAATACTATTAACTTATTCTATTTCTTATTTCTTACAGAAAAACGTCAGCAATTTCTTTTTCGTCAGATTATCTTTATTCTTTGCTCACAACCTGTTCACAAATTTCCAGTATCATAAAACCATCAAAAACAACAACAGATTTTTGATAGATTTTTTCATACTTTCCTCTCTTTTGAAGCCGGCGTTATGTCGGTTTCTTTTTTTAGATTGGACTGGCTTACTCATTCTCAATGATTTCCTGTATCTCATCTAGTTCCATATCTAATAAATCACTTATCTGCGCAGGTTCATACCCTTTTCGGTACATCTTAATTATAGTCTCGGCAATTCCTTCTTGTTTTCCAATAGTAATTCCTTCTTGTTTTCCAATGGCGATTCCATTCTCAGTACCTTCCACATATGCCTGTTCTTTTATTCCCTGACTCAGATTACACATATCATTCACATCCTTTCTGATATCACTTTCCAATGGAATATCAAATTCATTTCCTATAATATCAAACTTCTCATCTACATTTAATTTTGCGGATAATAACGCTCCCAGTAAACGATGAAGTTCATATCGTTCCTCTTTTTCTGGAAGGTCTTCTGCTAAACCTATTAAGACAATATTTGCAAGGTCTATGTCACCTTTCCATTGATAAGTACCGACTACACTTTCCTGTGTAAAATGAATATAATTCATACAGTTTTGCGACATATTCATACAAATCCATATGGAATATACTCGTTTTATATCATTATAATTGGAATTTACAAATTCTCTACCCTTCTGTGAAGAAATCATCCTGCTGACATAGAATACTGCTCTATTTATTATATCATATGCCGATGGTTCTGCTTTCTGTGCTTCTATATTCACAATAACCTGTGATAAACCATCTTTCATCCTCACATAGAATATAATATCAAATCGTACCAGCCCTTCATTAAGTTCGCTGTTTTCTGTATTTAATCCAATTACTTTTTCTCCGTCTTGTTCTTTTTCTACATTTGTGCTTCCTGCATCTACTGAAACTGTGCTAATATATGGTTCTCCTTCAATATACTGCACGACATCTTTAGGGTTCATTCCTTTAAATTCATCAATCGTCTTTACAAGTATATGTGCAAGTATAATTTTATGCCCCAGTAGATTCTTTGCCTTTTCATCATATTGTGCATCTTTATCGGTCGCTGATATTGATTTCTTAATATCTTTGTCCACAGATACGCTCCTTTCTGCCACAATGAAAATATCTTATTTTGTCACTTTCATTATAGCTCATGCTATATCTTTATAGCAAATACTTTTTCTTTTTATTTACCAAGATTTTCCTTTTGTAGATATTTTTTTGTATAGTTTCGCAAATGGAGAATGATTACTTTCATTTTTTGAGTAATCTGACAAAAAATATACGGTGGGCGCAGTAATATTTACTTGGAATAAAACAAATTTCTCCGGGATTAAATAGTAATTTTTCCTCCAGCCAATTCCAGCTCTCCAAGAAAGAAGATATCCTATATTTGTGACCTTAGAGCGAGGATTGAATGTGAGCCATTAAGCGAATGTTCAACCCGCAGTGATAGAGCCACAAATATAGGATATCTTCTTTCTTGGAGAGCGTTAGTTTTGCCTGCGGCAAATTCTATTTAATGCAAAGGACTTTACCTGTTATGAAATCAAGTATATAATACAAAAAAGTACAGTTGGAATTTTGATTTCCTCGTAAAATCAGATATACAAAATCAGACAGAAAAAACAGGGAGAAAAATACAATGAAATGGATGATTGCATCAGATATACATGGTTCTGCATTTTACTGTGAGAAGATGCTTAAGGCATTTGAAAGAGAACAGGCAGATAAATTACTTTTGTTAGGGGATATCCTCTATCATGGACCACGAAATGATCTGCCGAAAGGATATGCGCCAAAAAAAGTAATAGAGCTGCTTAATAACATAAAAGAAAAGATTCTCTGTGTTCGTGGAAACTGCGATGCGGAAGTGGACCAGATGGTATTAGAATTCCCGATTATGGCAGAGTATGCGATGATTACAGAGGGAGATTTGAATATCTTTGTGACACATGGTCATCATTTTAATGAAAAGAAGCTGCCGCCGATGTTTGAAAAGACACAGGAGGGGTTGATATTATTGCATGGGCATACCCACGTTCCAGTATGCAGAGTACATGAAAGTTATACTTACATGAATCCAGGCTCTGTATCTATTCCAAAGGAAAATTCGGAACACAGTTATATGATACTGGAGAATGGAGCGTTCTGGTGGAAGACATTAGACGGTGAGACATACCTTAATTTTAAAGGAAGTAAGCCGGAAAGAGGGTATTGCAGAGAGGAGTATAGATAGTATATCAGATGTGAGATGACTCCAGCATCTCACAGCAAGAATGCCGGGGCATTCTTGAATCTTGAGATATTAATACAGAACAGGAGGTGTGCTATGAAAAGAACGGATCAATATCTTTATCTTGCGAATGGAAGATTGCATCGGTCGTTATTTGGTGCAATCAATGAAAAAGGAGAAGTTAAGATTGTAAAAGATAATCAGGTGTTAACTAGGATGAATGAGAAGCAAGCGAAAGCGTTAGGGAATATAGCTAGAAAGATTAAAGAATTGGACAATCAAAAATCAATATCTGCTGTATATCTTTATGGAAGTGTTGCCAGAGGGTCTGCACATGGAATGAGTGATTTGGATATTTTTATTGTATTAAACGATAATGATTTAACGCCAGAAGAGTGTAGAAAGTTTCGTATAGAAAATAGCTCGTTTAACGATATAGATATAGATATTCACTTTGAAAATAGGAATATTTTTTTGAAATCAAATAGCACATACCATACAAATATAAAAAAGGAGGGGTTAGAATTATGGACAGCATGACTTATTTAGATTTTGCAGAAAATGATTATAAATATTTTATGCATAGTTATGAATCAGGATATGTAGCCAATAATATGGCTGCGAATGCACAGAATACTGCCGAGAAGTATTTAAAACACCTGATAGACCAATATGACCATGATGAGCAAAGACTTGATTTGCGAACGAGAACTTTACGAACACATAACTTATCTCAGTTGATGAATTATTTATCTAACGAAATGGGTATGGAGATTACGCTGAGAGTAAAACGTGATATCAATGCTTTAAATAACTATTATTTTAATGCAAAATATCCGGGAGATAATTCCTTTTTTGTAAGTAAGGATGACATAGAAATATGTAAAGAAGGCTTGGATTCTTGCAGAGAATTGGTGTTGAGCGTAGATAAGGAAATGAGGACAAAAAATAAAGAGAAAGAACTAATATCTGAGAATATTCCAATAGTGGAAGACGAGGAATGGGATATCTAATATGAAAAAACAAATTTTATCTATTATTATGGCAGGCTGTCTGCTCTTATCTATGACAGCATGTTCTTCAGACAAGAAAAATACGAAATCAGCATCCGAACAAACAACAGCAGATACTTCTACATCAACTACCTCACCGCAGGAATACAGCAAAACCGATTTCGTCATGAGCACCGTCTTAAGTGAAAAAATATACGGAACAAAAGATGTTACACAAGACATAAAAGAAGAACTTGATAAACTAGAGAAAGAACAGCTTTCCTGGCGAGAAGACAGCAGCGTTGTTTCCCGAATTAATGCCGATGCACAAAAAGGCACAAAAACCAAACTGGATTCTGATATGACTTCGTGGGTTGAAGATTCCTTAGAGCTTGCCAGGCGAAGCAACGGAGCCTTTGACCCAACCATCGGCAAACTCACAAGACTGTGGAACATAGAAGGGGACAACCCTAAAGTTCCATCAAAACAGGAAGTAAAGAATACTTTAAAAGATACTGGGTATACTAAAATACATCTGGAGAAAGTAGAAACCCAGAATACAGCTATTACTAAAAAGAACGTAGATAAAGATATAAAAGATAATACAGATAAAAATGGAGATGCAGCCAAAGATACAGACAATAACACGATAAATAGTACCGCCCAGAATACAGCTGATAACATGGTAAACAATGAAGCTAATAATACGCCTGACAATACAGCTCTAAATGAAGAAAGATTAGAGACGACAGACAAAAAGACCAATACAGATGAAAGTATTTCTTCTATATATATAGAAGACCAATGCACCCTCGACCTCGGAGCAGTAGGCAAAGGAATTGCCTGTGACGTAGCACAGAACTATTTAAAACAACAAAAAGAAGTAAGCGGAGCGGTCATTGCCGTTGGAGGCAGCATCCTCTTATATGGAAGCAAGGCAGACGGAACCAACTGGAATGTTGCTGTACAAAATCCAAGAGGCAAGGATGGAGAAGCAATGGGAGTCCTGTCCCTCTCTGGTACAACCAACGTTTCCACATCAGGAGACTACGAAAAGTACTTCATGCAAAACGGAAAAAGATACCACCACATCCTAGATCCTTCAACCGGTTATCCAGCAGAAAGCAGTCTGATTTCTGTAACAGTAGTAAGCGACAACGGCTTACTCTCCGACGGTCTTTCCACCGCCTGTTTTGTCCTCGGCAAAGAAAAAGGCCAAAAACTTTTAGAAACCTACGGAGCCGAAGGCATTTTCATCGACCAGAATAAAAAAGTCACCGTCACCAAAGGACTCAAAGATAAATTCACAATACTGAATGAAGAATATAGCGAGTAGATGAAGGATAGAAAAAATCAAAAGATTCCCCACAGCCATCTGACCTATTCCTCAAATACTTTCCGATAAATTAAAAAGTTTACTCAGCTATTGAGGAAGCGCACTAAGAAGCAAGTATAGAAGCTTTTCAGCTATTGAGGAAGCACACTAAGAAGCAAGTATAAAAGCTTTTCAGCTATTGAAAGCGCATTGAGAAGTATACTAAGGAAAGAAGAGGATTCAAAAAGCTTTTGAGCAAAGCTGTACTGCATAAGCGGTAGTTAATTACTCAACGTGACAAAACAAAGTGCTTCAAAACGGAGCTACAGAAGACAGAAACCTTAGACTTTCTCCTAATAGAAAGTCTAAGGTTTCGTCAGCTTTGTCAACACCCCATTGGAGCTACTCTTCGTCAATCTGCACAAAAACTTTCTTGATATTCCTTTAAAACTTTTTGAAAAAAACACTTGATTTATCCCTAGAATCGTGTATAATAGAAAGCGTTGTGTGACATGATAGCAAAGAAGCGCGAGGTTGCTGTGATGGAAAAATCCATTGCAGGTTTTCCGTGGAGCGAATGTCAAGTTTAGAAACTGGCGACAAGTCACTGTACAATATTTACAATCTACAAATTCAGCGTAGAGACGCAGTGTGGTATCATAGATGATACACACGGAGGAGTGTACAGTCACCGCTTGTCGTACTAGATTAAGTGCGAAAAGGAGGCGACTTTTTTTATGGCAAGTCAAATTATGAGAATCACGTTGAAAGCGTATGATCATCAGTTAATCGATGCATCCGCAAAGAGCATCATCGAAACTGTAAAGAAAACAGGATCTAAGGTGAGCGGTCCAGTACCGATGCCAACTAAGAAAGAGGTAGTTACAATTCTTAGAGCGGTTCACAAATATAAAGATTCCAGAGAGCAGTTCGAGCAGAGAACACACAAGAGATTAATTGATATCATTACACCAACACAGAAGACAGTTGATGCATTATCAAGACTCGAAATGCCAGCAGGTGTTTACATCGACATCAAGATGAAACAGAAATAATTTTACGTCCTATAGCTAGTATGATTATCCAGGCTAGAACGTAAGACATTTTGAGAGGGTAATCCGCTGTAGACTAGAATGATTGCATCAGATGTTTGAAGCAATCCGCTGTAGAAAATTAGGAGGAAGACGAAATGAAGAAGGCTATTTTAGCAACAAAAATCGGTATGACTCAGATCTTCGCAGAAGATGGTGAATTAATTCCGGTTACAGTATTACAGGCTGGACCTTGTGAAGTAACACAGGTTAAAACAGTTGAAAATGACGGTTACAGTGCCGTACAGGTTGGCTTCCAGGATATGAGAGAAAAGTTATCCACAAAGCCAATGAAAGGACATTTCGAAAAAGCAGGAGTATCTGTTAAGAGATTCGTCAGAGAATTTAAATTAGACGATGCAGAGAATTACGAATTAGGTCAGAAAATCACAGTTGATGTTTTTGAAGCTGGTGATAAAGTTGATGCAACTGCTATTTCAAAAGGTAAAGGTTTTCAGGGAGCTATCAAGAGACATGGACAGCATACAGGTCCTAAGACACATGGTTCTAAATACCATCGTCATGCAGGATCAAACGGTATGGCATCTGACCCATCCAAGGTAATGAAAGGCAAGAAGATGCCTGGACAGATGGGACATGTACAGATTACTATCCAGAATCTTGAAGTAGTTAAAATAGATGCAGAAAATAATGTTATTTTAGTAAAAGGATCCGTTCCAGGACCTAAGAAGTCTTTAGTAACATTAAAAGCAGCAGTTAAAGCGTAGGCGCTTAAGGAAGGAGGACTTACAAATGGCATCAGTATCTGTTTATAATATGGAAGGTGCTCAGGTTGGTACAATCGAATTAAGCGATTCTATCTTTGCAGTGCCTGTGAATGAACATTTAGTACATCAGGCTGTTGTAGCACAGCTTGCAAATAAACGCCAGGGTACTCAGAAGGCTAAAACACGTTCTGAAGTAAGAGGCGGCGGAAGAAAACCATGGAGACAGAAAGGAACAGGTCATGCAAGACAGGGATCTATCCGTGCTCCACAGTGGACAGGCGGCGGAGTTGTATTTGCTCCAACACCAAGAGATTATTCCGTAAAGATGAATAAGAAAGAAAAACAGCTCGCAATGAAATCTGTTTTAACATCTAAAGTTAATGAGAGCAAATTCATCGTATTAGATGAGTTAAAATTAGCTGAGATTAAAACAAAACAGATCAAAGCAGTTTTAGATAATCTCAAAGTTGAGAAGGCTTTAATCGTAACAAAAGAAAAAGACGATGTTGTGGTTAAGTCAGCTAACAACTTACCTAAAGTAGCAACTACTGCATTAAACAACATCAACGTATACGATATTCTTAAATACGATACAGTTGTTGTTACAAGCGAGGCAGTTGCAGCAATCGAGGAGGTATACGCATAATGGCAGATTTAAAATATTATGACGTCATCTTAAAGCCAGTCGTTACTGAAAAAAGTATGACTGCTATGGGCGAAAAGAAATACACATTTTACGTAAATCCAGATGCAACTAAGACTCAGGTTAAAGAAGCAGTTGAGAGAATGTTCGAGGGTGCTAAAGTTGCTAAAGTTAACACAATGAACTTAAATGGTAAAAAGAAAAGAAGAGGCATGGTTTACGGAAGAACTGCTGCTAAGAAAAAAGCCATTGTTCAGTTAACACAGGATAGTGCAGATATTCAGATTTTTGAAGGTCTGTAAGATTTAAAGATAACAGGAAATTATACGCATAAAAGCGTGATATCAAATATTCGGAAACGAAAGGAGTGAAAGTAATGGGAATCAAAACTTATAACCCATATACACCTTCCAGAAGACATATGACCGGTTCTGATTTTTCAGAGATCACAAAGAAAACTCCTGAGAAATCTCTCACTTATTCTTTAAAGAAAAATTCCGGCCGTAACAACCAGGGTAAAATCACAGTTAGACATCGTGGCGGCGGTGCTAAGAAGAAATATAGATTAATCGATTTCAAGAGAAATAAAGATGGTATTCCAGCAAAAGTTGTTGCTATCGAATACGATCCAAACAGAACAGCAAACATTGCTTTAATCTGTTACGTAGATGGACAGAAGTCCTACATTATTGCACCTAATAAATTAGAGGTTGGCACAACAATCATGAACGGTCCAGACGCTGAAATTCATATTGGAAACTGCCTTCCACTTGAGAATATCCCAGTTGGTACAGAAATTCACAACATTGAGATGCATCCTGGAAAAGGAGCTCAGTTAGTTCGTTCCGCTGGTAACTCCGCACAGCTTATGGCTAAGGAAGGAAAATATGCAACATTAAGACTTCCATCCGGAGAAATGAGAATGGTTCCTTTAAACTGTCGTGCTACAATCGGTCAGGTTGGAAACATCGAACATGACCTTATCAACATTGGTAAAGCAGGACGTAAACGTCACATGGGAATCCGTCCTACAGTTCGTGGTTCTGTTATGAACCCTAACGATCATCCACACGGTGGTGGAGAAGGTAAGGCTAGTATCGGTCGTCCAGGTCCATGTACTCCATGGGGTAAACCGGCACTCGGCTTAAAGACCAGAAAGAAAAACAAACATTCTAACAAATTGATCGTAAGAACAAGAGACGGAAAGAACGTTAAATAATTAAGGAGGTAACTCATGGCTCGTTCATTAAAAAAAGGACCATTTGCTGATGCAAGTTTATTAAAAAAAGTAGATGCGATGAATCAGTCCGGCGACAAGAGTGTTATTAAGACATGGTCCCGCCGTTCTACTATCTTCCCATCCTTCGTAGGTCATACCTTCGCAGTTCATGATGGAAGAAGACATGTACCTGTATATGTTACAGAAGATATGGTTGGACATAAATTAGGAGAATTCGTTGCAACCAGAACATACAGAGGACATGGAAAAGACGAAAAGAAGAGTAAAGTTAGATAGATAACAGCCTGAAAGGAGGGTTCATCCATGGCAAAAGGACATAGATCCCAGATTAAAAGAGAGAGAAATGCAAATAAAGATAACAGACCATCTGCTAAGCTTTCTTACGCTAGATGTTCTGTAACAAAAGCATGTTTCGTACTTGATGCCATCAGAGGTAAAGATGTTGAAACAGCTTTAGGAATTTTAGAATATAATCCAAGATATGCTTCAGAAATCATTGGAAAGTTATTAAAATCTGCCATTGCAAACGCAGAGAACAATAATGGCATGAATAGAGAGAACCTTTATGTAGCAGAGTGTTACGCAGATAAAGGACCTACAATGAAGAGAATACAGCCTAGAGCACAGGGCCGTGCTTACAGAATTGAAAAGAGACAGTGCCATATTACTGTTGTTCTGGATGAAAGATAAGGAGGTTTACAATGGGACAGAAAGTTAATCCTCATGGTTTAAGAGTCGGAATCATCAAGGATTGGGATTCAAGATGGTATGCAGAAAAAGATTTCGCAGACAATCTTGTTGAAGATGATAAAATCAGAAAATATATTAAAAATCGTTTATACAGCGCAGGAATTTCTAGAACAGAAATCGAACGTGCTTCTGATCGTGTAAAGATCATTATTCATACAGCAAAACCGGGTATCGTTATTGGACGTGGCGGTTCTGCAATCGATGAGTTAAAGAAAGAACTTGAAAAACTTACAGGAAAGAAACTCATCATCGAAATCAAAGAAGTTAAGAGATTTGATGTAGATAAAGATGCTCAGTTAGTAGCTGAGAACATCGCACAGCAGTTAGAGAATCGTATTTCCTTCCGTCGTGCAATGAAGTCCTGTATGCAGAGAACTATGAGAAACGGCGCATTAGGTATCAAGACATCTTGTTCCGGCCGTTTAGGCGGAGCTGATATGGCCCGTACAGAGTTCTACAGCGAGGGAACAATTCCACTGCAGACACTTAGAGCAAATATTGATTATGGTTTCGCTGAAGCTAACACAACTTATGGAAAAGTTGGTGTTAAAGTTTGGGTATACCATGGTGAAGTACTTCCTACAAAGGAAACTAAGGAAGGGAGCGATAAATAATGTTAATGCCTAAAAGAGTAAAACGTCGTAAACAGTTCCGTGGTTCCATGGCTGGAAAAGCTACAAAAGGAACAGCTATCACTTATGGTGATTTCGGACTGGTAGCTTGTGATCCATGCTGGATTAAATCCAACCAGATCGAAGCTGCCCGTGTAGCCATGACTCGTTATATGAAGCGTGGTGGTAAAGTTTGGATTAAGATTTTCCCAGATAAACCGGTTACAGCAAAACCTGCAGAAACTCGTATGGGTTCTGGTAAAGGTTCACTGGAATATTGGGTAGCAGTAGTTAAACCAGGTCGTGTAATGTTTGAAGTTGCTGGAGTACCTGAAGAAACAGCGAGAGAAGCTTTACGTCTTGCAATGCATAAATTACCTGTAAAATGTAAAATCGTATCTCGTGCAGATTTAGAAGGCGGTGATAACAGTGAAAACAACTAAGTATGTAGAAGATTTAAGAACAAAATCCATCGCAGAACTTAATGAAGAATTAGTAGCTGCTAAGAAGGAATTATTTAATTTGAGATTCCAGAACGCAACAAATCAGTTAGATAACACCAGCAGAATTAAAGAAGTCAGAAGAAATATTGCCAGAATCCAGGGAATTATTGCTGAACAGAATAGTGCTGAGTAATCGGGAAGGAGGAATTTGTTGTGGAAAGAAACCTTAGAAAAACTCGTGTAGGTCTCGTAACAAGCGATAAAATGGATAAAACAATCGTTGTAAGTGTAACAGACAACGTAAAACATCCTTTATATAACAAGATCGTAAAAAGAACTTATAAATTAAAAGCTCATGATGAAAACAATGAGTGCAGAATTGGTGACAGAGTAAAAGTAATGGAAACAAGACCTTTATCTAAAGATAAGAGATGGAGACTTGTTGAAATCGTTGAGAAGGCTAAATAGTTAGCACGGAAGGAGATATAGTATGATCCAACAGGAATCTAGACTTAAAGTTGCTGATAATACTGGAGCAAAAGAACTTCTTTGTATCCGTGTTATGGGTGGCTCAACAAGAAGATATGCTAATATCGGTGACACTATCGTTGCTACAGTTAAAGATGCAACACCAGGCGGTGTTGTAAAAAAAGGTGACGTAGTTAAAGCCGTAGTTGTACGTACAAAAAAAGGCGCTCGTCGTAAAGATGGTTCTTACATCAAATTTGACGAAAATGCTGCAGTTATCATCAAAGATGATCTGAATCCAAGAGGAACCCGTATTTTTGGACCAGTTGCTAGAGAACTTCGTGAGAAGAAATTCATGAAGATTGTTTCCTTAGCACCGGAAGTATTATAAGGAGGTAACTACTGTGGCTCAGAAAATTAAAAGAAATGACATGGTAAAAGTTATTGCCGGTAAAGATATCGATAAAGAAGGAAAGGTTCTTTCCGTTGACGCTAAGAATCATAAAGTTGTTGTAGAAGGCATCAACATGGCTACAAAACATACAAAACCAAGCATGCAGAATCAGGCAGGCGGTATTGTTCAGGAAGAAGCAGCAATCGACGTATCTAACGTTATGCTTCTCCACAACGGACAGCCTACAAGAGTTGGTTTCAAGTTTGTAGATGGAAAGAAAGTACGTTTCGCAAAATCAACTGGCGAAGTAATCGACTAATTTAAGAGAGGAGGCTGACCGAAGTTGACTAGACTGAAAGAACAGTATGACAGCCAGATTAAGGCTGCCATGATGAAAAAATTTGGCTATAAAAATGAAATGCAGATTCCAAAGCTCGTTAAGATCGTTGTAAACATGGGTGTTGGTGATGCAAAAGAAAATCATAAATTATTAGACTCTGCAATCGGTGATATGGAAAAAATCACAGGTCAGAAGGCTGTAGTTTGTAAAGCAAAGAAATCCGTTGCTAACTTCAAGTTAAGAGAAGGAATGCCAATCGGATGTAAAGTAACTTTAAGAGGCGACAAGATGTACGAATTCGCTGATCGTCTTATTAACCTTGCTTTACCACGTGTACGTGACTTTAGAGGTGTTAATCCTAACGCGTTCGACGGAAGAGGAAACTACGCACTTGGTATTAAAGAGCAGTTAATCTTCCCTGAAATCGAGTACGATCAGGTAGACAAAGTTAGAGGTATGGATGTTATCTTCGTTACAACAGCTCATACTGATGAAGAAGCTCGTGAATTACTTACTTTATTTGGAATGCCGTACGCAAAATAGTTAGGAGGATTTCTAATGGCTAAGAAAGCAATGAAAGTTAAACAGCAGCGTAAACAGAAATTCTCATCTAGAGAATATTCTCGTTGCAAAATTTGTGGCCGCCCACATGCTTATTTAAGAAAATACGGAATCTGCAGAATCTGTTTCCGTGAATTAGCATACAAAGGTCAGATTCCTGGAGTTAAAAAAGCAAGCTGGTAGAAATATTAGGAAGGAGGCAGCTAATAATGACAATGAGCGATCCAATTGCAGATATGCTTACTAGAATTCGTAATGCAAATACTGCAAAACACGATACAGTAGATGTTCCTGCATCTAAAATGAAAATTTCCATCGCTGATATTCTTTTAAAAGAAGGATATATCAAAGGTTATGACATCATCGAGGATGGTGCATTTAAGACAATCCGTATTGCATTAAAATACGGTGCTGATAAGAACGAAAGAATTATTTCTGGATTAAAGAGAATCTCTAAACCAGGACTTCGAGTATACGCAGACGTTGAAAATATGCCAAAAGTACTTGGTGGTTTAGGCGTTGCAATCATCTCCACAAACAAAGGTGTTGTTACAGACAAAGAAGCTCGTTCTATGAACGTAGGTGGAGAGGTATTAGCATTTGTATGGTAGTTCTTTAAGAACTGCATTACATTAACCGTATAGGTTACGGGATTAGCTTAAGAAGAAAGGCTTTATTAAAAGCCTTTTCTGAAAAGCTCATCGCTAAGACGATGAGAGAGATATATATACTACTGAAAACAGAAAAGACATGGTCTTTTCCGACAATTTAAGGAGGTGCAATATGTCACGAATTGGTAGATTACCAGTTGAAATCCCTGCAGGTGTTGAAGTTACTGTTGCAGAGAACAACGTTGTGACTGTAAAGGGTCCTAAAGGAACACTCACAGAGAGTCTTCCAGTAGAAATGGACATTAAAGTTGAAAATAATCAGGTAGTTGTTACAAGACCTAACGATTTAAAGAAAATGAAATCTTTACATGGTCTTACAAGAACTCTGGTTGCAAATATGGTAACAGGTGTTACAAAGGGATACGAAAAAGTTCTTGAAATCAACGGTGTTGGTTACAGAGCTCAGAAACAGGGCAAGAAACTTATTCTTTCTCTTGGATATTCTCATCCTGTAGAAATGGAAGATCCAGAAGGTCTTGAGTCTGTATTAGACGGACAGAACAAGATTACTATCAAGGGAATCGACAAACAGAAAGTTGGACAGTACGCAGCTGAAATCAGAGAAAAGAGAAAACCAGAACCTTACAAGGGAAAAGGTATCAAGTATGCTGATGAAGTAATCAGACGTAAAGTCGGCAAGACAGGTAAGAAATAATTAGGAGGAAGTAAGAATGATTAATAAAAAATCAAGAAGTGAAGTTCGTGCTAAAAAACATAGAAGACTTCGTAACCGCATCAGCGGAACTGCTTCTACTCCACGTTTAGCCGTATTCAGAAGCAACAATCATATGTATGCTCAGATTATCGATGATACCGTTGGAAAAACTCTTGTTTCAGCTTCTACAGTACAGAAAGAAGTTAAGGCAGAGCTTGAAAAAACTAATGACGTTGCAGCAGCAGCTCATTTAGGAACAGTAATTGCTAAGAGAGCAATTGAAAAAGGTATCACAACAGTTGTCTTCGACAGAGGAGGTTTCATTTACCAGGGTAAGATTCAGGCACTGGCAGATGCAGCCCGTGAAGCTGGTCTTAATTTCTAAACAAGGAGGATATAACATGAAGCGCGAATTAATTGATGCTAGTCAATTAGAATTAGAAGAAACAGTAGTATCAATCAAACGTGTTACTAAGGTAGTAAAAGGTGGACGTAATATGCGTTTCGCTGCTTTAGTAGTAGTTGGTGATAAAAACGGTCATGTTGGAGCTGGTTTAGGTAAAGCGATTGAAATTCCTGAAGCTATCCGTAAGGGAAAAGAAGACGCTATGAAGAAACTGGTTAAGGTTCCTGTAAATGAAGTAGGTTCCATCCCACATGATTTCATTGGAAAATTTGGAAGTGCAGAAGTTTTATTAAAAGCATCTCCAGAAGGTACCGGTATCATCGCCGGAGGTCCTTCTCGTGCGGTTCTTGAACTTGCAGGATATAAGAATATCCGTTCCAAAGCATTAGGTTCTAACAATAAACAGAACGTAGTACTTGCTACAATCGCTGGTCTTAAAGAGATTAAGACTCCAGAAGAAGTTGCAAGACTTCGTGGCAAATCAGTTGACGAACTGTAAAAGGAGGAAAGAAAGATGGCAGATAAATTAAAAATCACATTAGTTAAGTCTCCTATCGGTGCTATTCCTAAACAGAGAGCAACTGTAGAAGCATTAGGACTTAAAAAAGTCAACAAAACAGTTGAAATGCCTGACAACGATGCTGTACGCGGAATGATTTGGCATGTTAGACACTTGGTAAAAGTTGAAGAAATTTAATTGCAGATAAGGAGGTACCCGTAAATGAATTTATCTAATTTACATCCTGCTGCAGGTTCCAAACACAGCGATGCTTTCCGTGTAGGTCGTGGACATGGTTCAGGAAACGGAAAGACTGCAGGCAGAGGACAGAAAGGTCAGAAATCTCGTTCTGGCGGAAAAGTTCGTGTAGGTTTTGAAGGTGGACAGATGCCTTTATACAGAAGACTTCCTAAGAGAGGCTTCACTTGCATCAACTCAAAGAAAATCATCGCAATCAATGTTTCCGAACTTGAAAGATTCGAAGCAGATAGCGTTGTAACAATCGACACTTTAATCGAAAGTGGTTTAGTAAAAAATACCTTTGACGGTGTTAAAATTCTTGGAAACGGAGAATTAAGCAAGAAGCTTACAGTTCAGGTTAACGCATTCTCTAAGAGTGCTGTAGCTAAGATTGAAGCTGCTGGCGGAAAAGCTGAGGTGATTTAATGTTCGAAACTCTCAGAAATGCTCTGAAAGTGAAGGATATTAGAAAAAGACTCCTATTTACATTAGTAGTTTTAATTATCTGCCGATTGGGCAGTCAGCTTCCAATACCGGGAATTGACACTGATACAATCAGCCAGTATTTAAACTCTTTGTTAGGAGATTCTTTTAACCTGTTGAATTCCTTTACTGGCGGATCATTTGAATCTATGTCATTGTTCGCGTTAAACGTAACACCATATATCACGGCTTCTATCATTATCCAGCTCCTTACCATTGCCATTCCGGCATTGGAAGAGCTGTATCGTGATGGCGAGGACGGACGTAAGAAGATTAACAATATCACAAGATTTGTTACCCTCGGACTTTCCGTTCTTGAAAGTGCCGGTCTGGCAATCGATTTTGGAAAACAGGGCCTTTTGTCAAACTATGGTCCGCTGATCGTAATGGAGATGATTGTTTGCTTAACAGCAGGATCAGTCTTTGTTATGTGGCTTGGAGAACAGATTACAGATAAAGGTGTAGGAAACGGTATTTCCATCATCTTACTTTGTAACATCGTTTCCCGTATGCCAAGTGATTTATATAATCTGTACCAGAAATTTATGGAAGGTAAACAGATTAGCAACGTAATTATTGCCGGAGTGATTATTTTCATTGTTATCATTGGAACGATTATTCTTACAATTATTTTAAATGATGCAGAGAGAAGAATCCCTGTGCAGTATTCAAGAAAAATCCAGGGGGGAAGCCAGCTTGGAGGATTAGGATCAACATTACCTGTAAAAGTAAATACAGCAAATGTAATGCCAATCATCTTTTCTTCCTCACTGTTACAGTTCCCACTGGTAATCAAGCAGCTCATTGGAGCAGATCCAAAAGGTGCTGCCGGATTTATTTTCAACGCATTAAATCAGTCAAACTGGTGTAATCCAGATCACTGGAACTGGTCTATCGGTTTAATCGTTTACCTGGTTCTCAACGTAATATTCGCATATTTCTACACATCGATTACATTTAATCCGTTAGAAATATCCAATAACATGAAGAAACAGGGTGGTTACATTCCAGGAATTCGTCCTGGTAAGGCAACCGTTGATTACTTAAATTCAATTTTAACTTATATTATTTTTATCGGTGCAGTTGGTCTTTGTATCGTTGCAGTAATTCCGATTTTCTTTAACGGATACTTTGGTGCGAATGTCTCCTTTGGAGGAACATCTATCATCATTATCGCTGGTGTAGTATTAGAGACAATGAAACAGATTGAATCTCAGACATTAGTACGTCAGTATACCGGATTTTTAACAGAATAATATTCGAATTTTTTATAAAAAACCTGTGTTGTTGAATCTATGATTGAACAGCGCAGGTTTTTTTGTGGTTGTGGCCAGCCTTCGTCTGTTTTTTGAAAATCAAGGCTTTTTTTTGCTTGGAGATTAGTATATAATAAGCAGGAGTATATGAATATAATACAGATGAGAGAGGAAAATAGATGAACAAAAGTTGTACTAAAAGGTATAATAACTTATATTTTGCAATATATACAGTAGTATTTGTGGCTATAAGTGCACTATTTTTTTACGGATTTTGGAGGGCAAAATTATCTTTTGTATGGAATGTGGATGGACGAACGCAGCATATTCATGCATTGCAATTTTATTCGGATTGGTTACAACAAATAATAAAAAATATTCTTTTTAAGCATAAGCTGGAGATTCCATTGTGGAGTTTTTCTATTGGATATGGAAGTGATATTATCACAACGTTTCATTATTATGTAATAGGAGATCCCTTGTGCCTGTTATCGGTATTTGTTCCAGACAAATATATGGTTTATTTTTACGATATCATGATCTTGTTTCGTATGTATCTTGCAGGATTATCTTTTTCTATTTATTGCTTTTACAGAAAACAGAACAATAAAATAGCAGTAATGACAGGAGCAATGTTATATGCCTTTTCAATGTATATATTAGTTATGGGATTTCATCATCCATTTTTTATAAATCCGCTGATTTATTTTCCATTATTATTAGTCGGAATAGAGAAAATTTTAGAAGAAAAATCTCCATTATTTTTTATTTTACTGGTATTCCTATGTACAGTAAGTAATTTTTATTTTATGTATATGATTGCGTTAAATGCAGTAATTTATCTTTTCATTCGTTTATTTAGCATATATGGAATAAAAGATATCGGGATCCTATTAAAAAAGCTTGGCTGCATGATAGTTTATACGATTGTTGGTGTAATGATGGGTGCCTGTATATTGCTTCCCGTCATAAATTTATTTATGGAAAACAGCAGAGATGGTTCGGGACAAAAATTTCGACTATTATATGAAGAAGAATTTTATAAAAGGCTACCAGAGATACTTGTAACGGGAACGCAGGGAGCGCATCATACAATGTTAGGTTTGTGTGGTATTGTATTATTTGGTGTTTGTTTATTGTTCATGAAGCGAAAGGAAAATGCAGAACTTAAAATTAATTTTACGATATTGACGCTGTTTTTATTTACACCAATTGTTGGAAAGATTTTTAATGGATTTTCCTATCCATCAAATCGATGGATGTTCAGTTATGTGTTATTGATGAGCTATATTGTTGTAGTTATGTGGGATAAATTGTCAGAGCTGAACTGGAAAAACTTTATTGGAATTTGCCTTATTGTGGCTATTGTTTGTGCATATAATTTTTATAATTTCAGTGCAGATTTTGAAGGCGAAATACGTAAATACATTTACTTGCTTGCTATTGGATTAATTATTTTGGCAGTTGGAAGTATTTTATCTAAAAGTAAATTAAGAAAACATAAAGAATTTTCATATATGATACAGATTGCTATGTTTGCGCTTACTATTATAACAGTGCAGTTAAACGTAAAAAAGGTATTTTATAATTCAGATTTACAAAACACAGAATTTGTGAAAATAGAAAAAGTACAAAAGGATTTAAAAAGTTCGGCTGATAGAGCGATAGAAAAAGCAACTACAGGTGATAAAAGTTTCTTCCGATATGATGCAAAATCAGAATTGATAGAAAGAAATTCTACCTTACAAAGTAACTTGCACTCTACTAATTTTTACTGGAGTCTTGCAGGAAAGCTCCCTGCACAATTTTTCGAAGAGACAGGTTTAATAAATAAAGGTGCGTATAATTATAAGAATTTAGATGGAAAAACGGTTTTAAATACGCTGGCTGCCACTAAATATTATGTAACAAAAACAGAAAAAAATAATAAATATAGCGTTCCTTTTGGATATGAAAAAATAGCGAATTATACTGTTAAAACGGTAGATAAAACAAAAAAATGTGCGGTTTTCAGAAATAAATACGCACTGCCAATTGGATATACATATGACACTTATTATACCAGAACAGATTATGAAAAACTGAATGAAATGGAAAGACAAAGTGCATTAATGCAAGGCGTATTATTGGAAAAAGAGCAGAAAGGGTATTCTAAAACAGATATAAAACAAACTTATTCAGAAATTCCATATAAAATTGTACAATATAATGATGTGGATAAAAAAGGAAATATTTTTAAAGCAAAAAGTGATGATGCAAGTATTGTTTTAGAAACCAGTAAAGCGATAACAAATAGTGAAGTTAGTTTATTTATAGGAAATATATCCGGTCCGAAAGCCAGCAGAGTTGCGGATGATGATAGTATAGGTTCAAAATATACTATTATTGTACAAAATTCGACCGGAGAAAGAAACAAAAAGCAATTTTTTTATTTTCAGCCAGGAAATATATATTACACAGGGCGGAATCATTTCCTTATAAATCTTTCTTATTATAAAAAAGGAAAGCAGACAATCGTTTTGAAGTTTCCACAGAAAGGCAATTATAAAATTAATGATTTAAAAGTATATGCACAGTCTATGAATCAGTATCCAGAACAAATTTCTAAATTAAAAGAGTGTGTGCTGGAGAATGTAAAAATAGAGACTAATACTATTCAGGGGAATGTTAATTTGAAGAAAGATAAGATTCTTTGTTTGTCTGTCCCACATTCAAAAGGCTGGAAAGCTATTGTAGATGGGAGAAAACAGGAGATACTGCAGGCAAACACAATGTATATGGCATTATCACTTACGGAAGGTAAACATACAGTGAAGCTGTATTATTGCACACCAGGATTAAGGCAGGGAATAATTTTATCAATTGTAGGACTAGTATTGTGTATAGTTCTGTGTATTTACGAGAAAAAATACAAAAAATCAGTCTAAAGATATTCTATTCTTAAAGAACGCAGGAAGAAAGGAGACAACAGGGAAGAATCGATGAGAAGAAAAAGACAAAACAACAACACAGGTAAACGACTTGAATATTATTTGATATACAGTGTATTATTTTTGATAATGTGCTGGGTAATGTTTCACTACTTTAGAGAGGTGGGGGCTTCCTTTGTATGGAAAAAAGATGGATTTAATCAGCATTTCAGAGCATTAAGTTATTATTCTGACTGGCTCCAGAATATAGTGAAAAATCTGATTTATAAACATAGGTTGATTATTCCAATGTGGAGTGCAAGCATAGGATACGGAAGTGATATTATTTCTACCTTGCATTATTATGTAATTGGAGATCCGTTAGCATTATTTTCTGTATTTGTACCAAACAAATATATGGTGGATTTTTATGATTTATTGATTCTTCTAAGAATGTATTTAGCAGGAATGGCATTTGCAGGATACTGCTTTTACATGAAGAATAAAAACAAAATCGCGGTACTTACTGGATCATTTATTTATGTATTTTGCGGCTATACCATAATGTTTGGATTGCATCATCCATATTTTTTAAATCCGATGATTTATCTTCCATTATTATTGATTGGAGTAGAAAAAATTTTTAAGAAAGAAAGTGCTATATTTTTTAGCATAATGGTATTTATCAGTTGTACAAGTAACTTTTATTTCTTTTATATAATAGTACTTGTGACAATATTGTATGTCATATTTCGTATTTTTATGTATTATCGTAAAGAACAGTGGAAGGAAGCTATACGGATGCTTGTTCGCATGGGAAGCTATGCGGTACTTGGAGTGTGTATGAGTGCCTTTATATTGATTCCGGTTATGCATTTATTTTTAGGAGGAAGTAGAACTTCCGATGGCTATCAGTATGATTTACTCTATGATTGGAGTTATTATAAAAAACTTCCGACAGCATTATTAACTATGAGCAATCCGGGCAATTTATTGACATTAGGCTATGCTTCTATTGTTATTATTGGGATTGTATTGCTGTTTTTGACGAGGAAAAAGTACGGAGCAGTTAAGTTTGCTTTTCTTGTAATGAGTGCATTTATGCTATTTCCATTTATCGGACGAGTTTTTAATGGATTTTCCTATGCAGCAAATAGATGGACATTCGCATACGGAATGTTATTGGCTTATATCGTAGTTCTTATGTGGCAGGAATTGTGTCAGATAACAAAAGGAAAAGCACTGATACTGTGTTTTACACTTATTGTGTATTGGGCAGTATTATATAAAATTAGGCTTGAATCATCTATGAAATCAGAAGCGATGCTTACATTATGGCTTGCAGTAGGAATAACATTATTGGCAATAGTTTTTTCCATGGACAAAATGAAGAAATGGTCTGTTGCTTTTCAGGTGCTAGTTTTTGTATGTGTATTTAGCAATATTGGGCTGAATGGTTATACATATTTTTCAAATAAGACATATGTGAAAGAGAAGCATTTAAAAGGAAATTCGGCAAATACTTCATTTGAAAAAAAGAAACATTCAAAGGAAAATATTGTAAACAAGGCATATGTAAAGAAAGAGCGGTTGAGAAAATCCGAAGAGGAAATAGACACCGTTATTAAACAGAATGTGAAGGATAAGGACTTTTACAGATATTCAGCTTCGATGGATGCAATTGTGAGAAACTCTACATTACAAAGTGGACTTCATAGTACTTCCTATTTCTGGAGTCTTGATAACAGTCGGATTGTACAATATTTAAAAGAGATAGATATTAATTTTAATAATGATCACAGATATTTTAACTGGGATCAGAGGACAGCGTTAGAAGCTATAGCAGGAGTAAAATATTATGTTAACTGTGTACAGAGATCAGGAGAAGTTCCATATGGTTATATACCATTAAAAAATCAAAAGAATAAAAACAAATATATCATTTATAAAAATCAAAACTATCTTCCTTTTGGTTATACATACGACAGTTATATTTCTAAAAAAAGTTTTGACAAAATGCAGCCATATGAAAAACAGAATGCTGTTTTAAGTGCAGCTGTATTAGAAAAAAATTTATCGGATTATAAAAAGACAGATATTAGATCAGACGGAAAACAAATAAATTATATTCTTTCCTGCAGTGATGGAATACAACAAAAGGGTAAAATGTTTATAGTAAAGAAAAAGCATTCACAGATTACCTTATCGTTTTCTGGAATGAAGAATACAGAAACGTATTTATTATTTAAAAATATAAACGTAAAGAATCTGGCATCTAAAAAAGAAAAAGTTGATAAGGAGGGCATAGCAAAACTTATACTGACATCAAAAGATGAAAAGAATACGATACGAAAAAATAAACTTATTTACTATACAGCTAGAAATAAAAATTATTGTGGGCGTCACGATTTTCTTTTTAATTTTGGTTACGGGGAAAGTGCGAAAAAGACAATAACTATATATTTTACAAGGCCAGGTACATATTCCTTTGATGATATTAGTGTATACTGTCAGCCAATGGATCAGTATAACCAGCAGATTAATGCATTAAAAGAAAACACACTTCAGAACGTCAGCTTTAAAACGAATAAGATATCCGGTAATATTGCCCTAAACAAGAAGAAAATCTTATGTTTATCCATTCCATATTCCACAGGCTGGACAGCATACGTAGATGGAAAGAAAACAGAGATACTTCCTGCAAACACAATGTTTATGGCATTACCATTATCAGAAGGAAATCACAGCATAGTCTTAAAATACTGCACCCCAGGATTAAAAGCAGGACTTGTAATATCACTTGTGGGACTGATACTTTGCATTATTTTGAGTAGGTACGAGAAAAAGTTTACTATTTAATTCATTAGGCAAAGCTGACGCTACCAAAGTGAAAAGCAATCCCTTCATTCATTAAGGCAAAGTTGACGCCCCAAAAGAGCGAAGCAAGCCTATATTTGTGACTCTATCACTGTGGGTTGGATGTTCGCTAAAAGGCTCGCATTCAATCCCCGCTCTGTTATGAAGTGACTTTTGTCAAGAGGTAAAAGAGAAAAAATTCACTTTCTTTTTGCTTGACATTTTTTCACATTTTATCTGACAGTATCTGGAAAAGGCTTGGTTTAACAGTTCACGGCATTTAACCATTCTGTTATTCGCGGATTGCTTACCGATAGGCTAATGGTTCGCCAGTGAGTCCTGCTATCTAAGGGGGTGGTTCACGATGTTTCGTGCGCACATAGAGCGAACGCAGATGACTCAAACCTTTCAGGGACCACAGCCTCTTCCGGATACTGTCATATTTTTTTTGTGGCAGGAACTGCAGTCTTGCTGCTTGTTCCTGTGTAGCTGTTTTGTTACATTGCTGATGGTTGCCTGTCAAGTGCTTTTGCCGCGTAGCGGTGCCTCTGGCATACTTGACTGGCAGCCATCAGTGATGTATTTACCGTTTATACTGCTTTAAATACTTATATTATCTGTCATCATTCCTCATACAAAACAGGCCAGTTCTCTTGCTACTGCTGCGACTGCTACATTTTTCTTTTTCCCTCCCCGTATCATCTTATAATACTTCTTCCTCAATCTTACATTTCCTTTATCTGCGTATGCTATGACTTCTGCGATATTTCCCGCCTGCCGTGCACGCAGCACCTTTGATTTGTACCCGACGCTTCCCGGCAGATACCTTGTGATGCTTCAATAAGAAGTTTCCGTAAATGATTGTTTCCTGCCTTTGAGATGCCTGTCCTCTTTACTTTGTCCCCACTGGAGTTTTCACCCGGAGCCATTCCCAGATAAGCAGCATAGATATTTCCTTTTGCAAATCTGTGGAAATCTCCTGTCTCTACAATGAGGCTGAGAGCAGTATGGGTCTGTATTCCCAAAAGGCATCCCAGGCGTTTCACTTTTTCCTGATATCGTTCCTGTGCAGCAAGCTCTTCAATCCTGGCATCAAATCTTTCCACTTTCGCGGTAAGTTCTCCGAAAGTAGCCATATACTCATTAAGTATTTCTCTGTTCAATGCACTTAATTTCAGATTTCTGAGCCACTGAAGATGTTTAAGGCTCCAGTTTGTTCCATCGTACTTTAAGCCTTTTCGCAAACAGAATGCACCGATCCTTTGTTTCATCTCTTTAATCTTGTCTTTATGTACTTTTCTCATCCGGATATATTCTTTTACAGAATCATCATCTTCTGTAGGAACATAGACTGGATGATAGGTTCCATAAGATAAACACTGGGCAATAACATGTGCGTCTCTTTTATCAGTTTTAATACGTTTTCCCTGTGGGGTCAACATAGTAGAAGGAGCGAGAATCACACAATTTACGCCAACCTCTGTAAGCTGATTATATAAAGAATAACCAAGACAGCCGGCCTCGTAGCCACATTGAATATCATAGGTATCCTGAGAGCCAAGTTTTGCTTTAAGATTTTCGATGAAGAGAAGGATATTTTTATAATCGGCAGTTACCTGAATATTCGCCAGAATGCGGTCCTCTGCTCCAATCATAGGTTCCATTGCGCAAAGTGTGTAAGTTTTACTATGGACATCCATCCCGATTTTTAGTATTCTATACATAGTGACCTCCTTTTGTATGCGGTAATCCCTGTTACCATTTGTTTGTTACTTATTCTAGTATACAGGTAAATCCATGATGCTACAAATGTGGGGTCACTTCATATTATCTAAGGCCACAAATATAGGCTTGTTTCGCTTTTTTGGGGCTGACTTTGGCTGCTTTTGATTGAATTAGCATTTTCGTTATGATTAAATCTCTTTTTCTAAGCGTTAATTTTGGCTGACTTTTGTTTGAATTGAAATAGTAGTTGAGAAATTTGCGGATGGAAGCTGAAGTGTTTATAACGTATCCATAAAGATTCCTTCGCAATGGGACAGTGCCTCTTTTTTAGTGTTTGATTACTAAGAATTATAGTAGGAAGTACTTATAGTAGAAACTCGTATCCATATTTTCTAAGTAGTTAAAATAGTAGAAATTTATATCATACTTTCCGAGTAATTAAAAGCTAAAAGTCTGGAGCATGTATTTGAAAAATCCTTTCTGTAAGAGGTTCATCATAATTTGAGGAAGAATTCGCCTGAATGAGGGTGGCGGCATAGCATGTCAACTGAATGAAGGCAAAATTCCTTGTAATTGGGGCGTGTAGATTACTTTTTGATTTTTCAAGCACGCTCTAGCCAGAACTTATATATCTCCCTACAGTTTTGAATACTTTAAGAGCAAGCAGAAACTGAAAGACCCTCTCTCCAAAATCCTCCATCCACTACTTTAATTCAACTAAATTTAGCCACTGTCAGAAGTCAGGGAACCCAAGCATCTATATTTGTGACCTGGGAGCAAGTGTTGGATGCGAGCGCGTAAGCGAGCATTCAACACGCCGCGACGAAAGTCACAAATATAGATGCTTGGGTTCCCTGACTTCGTCAGCCTCTACCTTAATGAATTAAATAGTAAGAGTAATTTCTTGTTTTACTTTCGGGAATTTTCCCAAATACCATGGAAAAATACAAAAAATTAAGCACATTTGTAAAAATGTATAATTTACAGAACAAAGAAAATGTTGTAATATATACATATAGAAACGGGTGACATAAGCGGTAATATTTGTGCGATTTTATCGGAATGTATTTTTTTGTAAGCAATTGGCTGGTGAATTTTATTTCTTTCCGATATATTTTAATGCTCAGATAAGCAGAAAGGGAATGCGTAGCTTTTTGTCATGCGGCCAAAACAAATGGAGGTATAAGAAGATATGTATGACATTATTGTAATTGGTGCCGGTGTTACTGGTACTTGTACTGCAAGAGAGTTGTCCAAGTATCAGGTAAATATGTGCGTAATCGATAAGGGTGATGACGTTGCATCTGGAACATCCAAAGCAAACAGTGGTATTGTTCATGGTGGATATGACTGTAAACCAGGAACTCTTATGGCAGAGATGAACGTAAGAGGTAACGAGCTTCTTTATGAACTGGCGGAGGATCTGGATTATCCAATTAAGAAAAACGGTTCCCTCATTGTCTGTACTGTACCGGGAGAAAGAGGCAAGTTAGATGTCCTTTTAGAGCAGGCAAAAGAGAACGGTGTTCCAGGATGTCGTATTATTGATAAAGAAGAAGCTCTTAAGATGGAGCCTAATCTGACTGATAATACAGTAGCAGCTCTGTATGTTCCAACAGGTGGTATTATCTGTCCATGGGGACTTGCGATTGCTATGGGTGAAAATGCTGCAATGAACGGATGCGAATTTAAGTTTGAGCATGCAGTTGAGAACATCATCAAGAAAGATGACCACTACGAAGTAGTAACCAATAAAGGAACATTTGAAACTAAGATTGTTGTTAATGCAGCAGGTGTATATGCAGATACTCTTCATAACATGGTTAGCGAAGATAAGAAACATATTATCGCTCGTAGAGGTGAGTATCTCCTTATGGATAAAGAATTAGGAGATTACTTCTCAGCAACAGTATTCCCACTTCCTGGTAAGATGGGTAAAGGTATCCTCTGTGCACCTACAATCCACGGCAATATGTTCGTAGGACCATCTGCAACAGACGTTGAAGGTAAGGATGCAGTAGAGACAACACAGGAGATTCTTGATGATTTAGCTTACAAAGCACAGCACAGCTATCTCACAAGAACAAAACTTCCTATGAATAAGATTATCACTTCTTTCGCCGGACTTCGTGCTCATTTACCAGAACATGAATTCATTATCGAAGAAGCGAAAGATGCACCGGGATTCTTTGATGCATTAGGAATCGAGTCTCCGGGACTTACAAGTTCCCCTGCGATTGCTGAGAGAATTGCCGGACAGATTCAGGATAAATATCATTTCCCAGAGAAAGACAACTTCATCGCAAAACGTAAAGATGTTATCCATATGGAAGACCTTACTTTAGAAGAAAAGAATGCTTTAATCAAAGAAAAACCAGAATACGGCAGCATCGTATGTCGTTGTGAGATGATTACTGAAGGCGAGATCATGGATGCAATCAATCGTCCACTTGGTGCAAGAACTATGGATGGTGTAAAACGTAGAACTCGTGCAGGTATGGGTCGTTGCCAGGCAGGTTTCTGTACTCCTAGAACAATGGAAATTCTTTCAAGAGAGCTTGGTATTCCAATGACAGAAATCACTAAGAAGGGTGAAGGTTCCAATCTGTTAGTAGGAAAGATTAAAGAAGACTAGAGTTGAAAGAAAGTGAGGAATAATACTATGAAATCTTATGATGTCGTAATCGTAGGTGGAGGTCCTGCTGGTTTAGCTGCTGCAATCGCTGCTAAAAAAGAGGGCATCGACAGTATTTTAGTTATTGAAAGAGATAATCAGCTTGGTGGTATTTTAAATCAGTGTATCCATAATGGATTCGGTCTTCATACATTTAAAGAAGAGTTAACCGGTCCGGAATATGCAGCTCGTTTTATTGATCAGGCAGCTGAGTTAAATATCGAGTATAAGTTACATACAATGGTATGTGATATTTCTAAAGATAAAGTAGTAACCGTAATGAACCGCGAAGAAGGTATCGTTATGTATCAGGCAAAGGCAGTGATCTTAGCGATGGGATGTCGTGAACGTCCTCGTGGAGCCCTGAACATTCCTGGATATCGTCCGGCAGGTATTTATTCTGCAGGTACTGCACAGAGACTTGTTAACATGGAAGGTTTCATGCCTGGTAAAAAGGTTGTGATCTTAGGTTCTGGTGATATCGGACTGATCATGGCAAGACGTATGACATTTGAAGGAGCAGAAGTTAAGGTTGTAGCAGAAGTTATGCCTTACTCCGGCGGCTTAAAGAGAAATATCGTACAGTGTCTTGATGATTATGACATTCCACTGTTATTAAGCCATACTGTAATCGATATCGAAGGAAAAGACAGACTGACAGGCGTAGTGATCGCAGAAGTTGGTCCAGACAGAAAACCAATCCCTGGAACAGAAGTACATTACGATTGTGATACACTTCTTCTTTCCTGTGGTCTTATTCCTGAGAACGAATTATCAAAACAGGCAGACGTAGCAATGAACCCTGTAACAAATGGTCCATTAGTAGACGAAAGCCTTGAGACAAACATTGACGGTGTATTTGCCTGTGGTAACGTACTTCATGTACATGACCTTGTTGACTACGTTTCTGAAGAAGCAGCAACAGCAGGTAAAAACGCAGCAATCTATGTAAAGAGCAACTGTGGCAAAGATGCACAGAAATCAGATAAAGTAATAGAAATTAAAGCAATCGATGGTGTTCGTTACACAGTACCAAGTACTATCCATGTAGATAACATGGCAGACCTTCTGACTGTACGTTTCCGTGTAGGCGGCGTATTTAAGAACAGTTACATCAGCGTATACTTAAATGACGAAAGAGTACAGCATCGTAAAAAACAGGTTATGGCACCAGGCGAAATGGAACAGGTTATCTTAAAGAAGAAAGACCTCGAAGCATATGAAGGCCTTGAAACCATCACTGTAAAGATTGAGGAGGAGTAGTATCATGGAAAAAAGAGAATTAACATGTATTGGATGTCCTCTTGGATGCCAGATTACAGTTACAATGGAGAACGGCGAAGTAACAGACGTACAGGGTAATACTTGTCCTCGTGGAGATAAATATGCAAGAGAAGAAGTAACAAATCCAACACGAGTAGTTACATCTATTGTTAAAGTAGAAGGTGGAAACCTTGCAGCTGTATCCGTAAAGACAAAAGACGTAATTCCAAAAGGAAAGATTTTCGATATTCTCGATGAAATTAAACCAGTAGTAGTCAAAGCACCAGTTAAAATTGGTGATGTTATCGTTCCTAACGTAGCTGGAACAGGTGTTGATGTAATCGCAACAAAGAATATCCAGGCAGTATAAAAGGGTAAGATTCTGATTTGCCGCAGGCAAAGGAGACGCATCCTAAAAAAGAAGAGAACCTATATTTGTGACTCTATCACTGCGGGTTGAATATTCGCTTAAAGGCTCATATTCAATCCTCGCTCTAAGGCCACAAATATAGGTTCTCTTCTTTTTTAGGGTGCTGTCTTTGGCTGGTGGAGACAAATCAGAATTCATGTTGGAAGATTTGGGGATTCTTCAGAAGGTTGTTTTTTTATTTTGTGGGATTCTCATTTTATCTCGTATATATAGGTAGAAGCAGTGATGGCTTCAATAAAGATTATCTTAGAAAGGATGAGTAAAATGAGAAAGACAGAAAGAAATTTTACAAACAAGGTTTTAGAAAGTAAGCGAGGAGATGTACAGGCAGTAAAGAGTAAAATCAAAAGCTCTGTAATGGCAACAGCTTTTTTGTTTGCCGCAACGATGCCGCTTTAGTATGGTTGTTTCACCGAGAAATGTGCAGGCTGCTGTCACTCAGCAAAGGCAGATTCAGGCTGTAAATCAGAAAACAAAAACAAATACGTCAAAAGCAATCAAAACGACAACTTCTAGAAAAGTAACATCAGCAACCATGATAAAGGCATATAAAAAATATTTAAGAAAAAATGCAATCAATAAAAAATATTATGCCATCGTAAATATTGGGGACAATAATGCCCCTGTACTTTTAAGAGGAACACAAGGAGCAGGAAACGATAAAACGGGCAGACATTACACAGGATGCCAGATTTATTATTATAAAAATGGCAAAGTAGTAAAGATGGATACATTTAAAGATGGAGGCAGATGGCTTTTACTTTCAAAAAAAGATGGACAGAATTACCTTACAAACGGCGGTTCAGATTTCTCTATCCGAATTCGTGTTAAAAATGGAAACTTATACAGATATCAATATTATAACAATCATAACTGGAAAAAGAATCCTGAAAATAAATGGGCAACATCCATTGTAAAAATGAACGGTAAAGTTATTAAAAATATGGGATATTTGGATGGGACATTATACAGAAGACATACTGGTTATTATACTTATTTAAAGAATCCAGAAATCAGCTTTACAAAGAATGTGAAATAACTTCTGCTTGTTCCTATTTTACAAATTTATTGGGGATTTGGAAATGGGAGCAGGAAGAATAGGAAATCTGTTTTTACTTCAGTAGCCAAAGAACAGCCTCCAGAAAGAGAAATAAGCTATATTTGTGGCCTGGGAGCAAAGGTTGGATGTGAGTGGTTAAGCGAACATTCAACCTGCAGCGACGAAAGTCACAAATATAGCTTATTTCTCTTTCTGGAGGCGTCTCCTTTGTTGCATAAGTCAAAATTTTTCTTGTATTTCCTGCAAAATAGGGTTAGAATAAAATCGTATATGTTTAAATATATGATGATGTTAAATCTGGAGGTTAATAAATAATGAAGATTATTATGTTAGGCGCTCCTGGCGCAGGTAAAGGAACTCAGGCAAAGAAACTTTCAGAGAAATATGGTATTCCTCATATTTCCACAGGTGATATTTTCCGTGCTAATATTAAGAACAATACAGAACTCGGACAGAAAGCAAAAGGATACATGGATGCAGGACAGCTTGTACCAGACGAACTGGTTGTTGACCTTGTAGTAGATCGTATCAAAGAAAAGGACTGCTTTAAAGGATTTATCCTTGATGGTTTTCCACGTACTATTCCACAGGCAGAAGCTCTTGACTATGCACTGAACAATCAGAATGAGAAGATTGATTATGCAATCAACGTAGATGTTCCTGATGAGAATATCATCAATAGAATGGGCGGAAGAAGAGCCTGTGTTGGTTGTGGTGCTACATATCACGTAGTAAATATGCCACCTAAGAAAGAGGGTATCTGTGACCATTGCGGAGAAAAGTTAGTTCTTCGTGAAGATGATAAGCCAGAAACCGTTAAGAAGAGATTACAGGTTTATCATGACCAGACAAAGCCTTTAATTGAGTACTATGATAAGAAAGGTTCTCTTTTAACAGTAGACGGAACTTTAGATATCAATGTAGTATTTGAAAAGATTACAGAGGTTCTTGGATAGAGTGTGTTTGAAATGAAAAGGGCTGTCGCGGTATCACTCTTATAGTGCGATAGCCTTTTTTATTATAAAGTATTATAAATGAGAGGGTGTCTCATGGAGCATACAGGAATAAAACCAAAAGTAATAGAAGAGATACGAACTTTTGCAAGAAAATATAATATAGATAAGGTTATATTATTTGGGTCAAGAGCCAGAGGTGACTACAGACGTACCAGTGATATTGATTTGGCTGTTGTAGGTGGTGACTTTGCAAGATTTGCTCTGGATGTTGATGAAGAAACATCAACATTATTAGAATATGATATTGTTGATATGAGCAGGGAAATGCAGGATGAGCTGCGACAGTCTATTATGCGGGAAGGGAAGATTTTATATGAAAAAGTATGAGAATTTTTGTTCGGCTTTGTGTAATATGAAAGAAATTTATAAATATGACCCACCGTATGATACGGTTATTTTAACAGGTCTGGTTGGCTTGTTTGAAGTATGTTTTGAACAGTCATGGAAAATGATGAAAGAAATTCTGGAATCACATGGGTATGAGGAGGGAGCAACCGGTTCTCCTAAAATTATTTTAAAAACAGCTTATAAAGCAGGTATGATTAAAGATGAGGAACTGTGGCTTCGTGCTTTACAAGAAAGAAATAATGTGGCACATTCTTATAATGAAAGAATTGCATTAGGTATTGTTATGCGGGCAAAAGAATCATTTTATGATATGTTTTGTGAGCTAAAAAAAGAGATTGATAAAAACTGGCTATAGGAGAAAACAATGGCAATTACAATAAAGAACGAGCATGAGATAGCATTGATGCGTGAGTCCGGCCGTTTACTGGCACTGGTTCACGAGGAAATGCGTAAGGAATTAAAAGAGGGGATGACAACAAAGGATATTGATCAGATTTGTGAGACAATGATCAGAGACTTTGGCTGCATTCCTAATTTTTTGAATTATCAGGGATTTCCGGCTTCTGTATGTGTGTCGATTAACGATGAGGTTGTTCATGGAATTCCTTCTAAAAAAAGATATATTCAGAATGGAGATATCGTGAGTCTTGATGCAGGGCTTATTTATAAAGGATATCATTCTGATGCAGCAAGAACACATGGTGTTGGAGAAATCAGTCCGGAAGCACAGAGGATTATTGATGTTACAAGACAATCTTTCTTTGAAGGTATTAAGTTTGCAAAACCTGGCAATCATTTAGTTGATATTGCAAGAGGTGTGCAGACCTATGCAGAGAGCAATGGGTATTCTGTTGTCCGTGACCTGACAGGGCATGGTATTGGAACCCATCTTCATGAGGCACCGGAGATTCCGAACTTTGTTCAGAGAAGAAGAGGGGCAAAGATGCAGAAGGGCATGGCTCTTGCTATTGAGCCGATGATTAATGAAGGAACTTATGATGTTTACTGGCTTGATAATGACTGGACAGTAGCAACGGCAGATGGAAAGCTTTCTGCTCATTATGAGAATACGATTGCGATTACTGATGATGGATGCGAGATTCTTACGATGCTGCCAGAAGAGAAAGAGGCACTTGGAGTATTATAAAAACGATACAGCCATGAATAATAAACAAAAAGAAAAGTAATTTTTTTATAAATTTTTACTTGGTAATGGAGAAGATTTATGCTAGAATATAAATTAGGTTATTTTGCCACATCCCTTTGTGGTCATGATAAAGGAAAAGTTTACATGATTGTAAAGCAGGAGGGTGAGATGATTGGGTTATCTGATGGGGGAAGAAGAACCATTGATAATCCGAAGTGGAAAAAGAAGAAACATATTCAGATGATACGCTCTGAGAGAATGGCAGAAGCTTTTCCATCTCTGATTTCTTCGGAGGATGCCAATCAGAGGATCTGTGATGAGATCGCTGGAATGGAAGGGCGTAAAGTAAGAAAGCAGGAGGATTAAATATGTCAAAATCAGATGTTATTGAAGTTGAAGGAAAGGTAGTAGAGAAGCTCCCTAATGCTATGTTTAAGGTAGAGCTTGAGAATGGTCATCAGGTACTGGGACACATCAGCGGAAAGTTACGTATGAACTTCATTAAGATTTTACCAGGCGATAAAGTGACAATTGAACTTTCCCCATACGATTTAACAAAAGGCAGAATTATCTGGAGAGATAAATAGATTAAAAGGTTTTTGTACGATTTGACTGAAGAATGGCTGGAATTCTGTCGTTTTTCGGAAGATTTGTGCTTGCTTTTAATATAGAAAGATGATATAATAATTGCCGAACGTTTTGGAAAGGAGAGAAAATCGTGAAGGTTAGAGCATCAGTTAAGCCTATCTGCGAAAAATGCAAAGTCATTAAACGCAAAGGCGCAATCAGAATCATTTGCGAAAATCCAAAACATAAACAGAGACAGGGATAAGACCTTGCTTCCGGGTTCAGCAGAATTTGGGAGTGAAGAGTATATTCTTGATTTTGTTGTGTCATTGGTATGATATCCTTTCAATCTGAGTATTTACGTCAGATGCAAGAGAGACTATTGAGTTTTGCGGATATCATCAACTATTGCCACCGTCATGGCGATTAAGTAGTTTTACGAAAAGCGGCTGTGGTAATTATTTACCAATATTTTTTCGTAAAAGGACAGTGCGGAAAGACAGCACTGTCAGGCAGCGCGAAAGAGTTTACAGTTTGTCTGTAACGATAAGACGGTCACGCTGTAGTCCGGGAATACATTGTATTTCATGACGTTAAACAATAATATTATATTAAGGAAAACAAGACGAATCCGAACTTAAGACACGCTGATCATTTCACCGTACGCGGCAGCGATGGATTTTGTCGGATGAATATTTAGTGGAGGTGCACACATGGCTCGTATTTCAGGTGTTGATTTACCTAGAGAAAAACGTGTAGAAATCGGTCTTACTTATATTTATGGAATTGGAAGAACAAGTGCAGATCAGATTTTAAAAGCAGCAGACGTTAATCCTGACACACGTGTACGCGATTTAACTGATGACGAGGTTCGTCGTCTTAGCGATATCATCAATGCAGATTATACTGTAGAGGGTGATTTACGTCGTGAGATCGCTATGAACATCAAACGTTTACAGGAAATTGGTTGCTACAGAGGAATCCGTCATAGAAAAGGATTACCTGTTCGTGGACAGAAGACAAAGACAAACGCTAGAACACGTAAAGGTCCTAAGAAAACTGTTGCAAACAAGAAGAAATAAGTAATTTAGTGATAAGTAATATAGATTAATCCTATAGGAGGGTTTCGTCAATGGCAAAGAAAGTGACCAAAAAGGTGACGAAGAAACGTGTTAAAAAGAATGTACAGCACGGTCAGGCTCATATTCAGTCATCTTTTAATAATACAATTGTAACATTAACTGACTCTGAAGGTAACGCTCTTTCTTGGGCAAGTGCTGGAGAAATGGGCTTCAGAGGCTCCAAAAAATCTACTCCATATGCAGCACAGATGGCAGCTGAAACAGCAGCTAAAGCAGCAGTGGTACACGGATTAAAGACTGTTGAAGTTATGGTTAAAGGACCAGGTTCAGGAAGAGAAGCAGCAATTCGTGCACTTCAGGCATGTGGTCTGGAAGTAACAAGCATCAAAGACGTTACACCAGTACCTCATAACGGATGTCGTCCACCAAAACGTAGAAGAGTCTAATAGGAGGTAAGTAAGAATGGCAATTGATAGAACTCCAGTCCTGAAGAGATGCAGATCCTTAGATATGGATCCTGTATATTTAGGAGTGAATAAAAAATCAAACAGAAAGTTAGTTCGTTCCAGCAGAAAGATCAGTGAGTATGGTCTTCAGCTTCGTGAAAAACAGAAAGCAAAATTCATCTACGGTGTTTTAGAAAAACCTTTCAGAAACTACTATGCTACAGCAGAGAGAATGAAAGGACTTACAGGTCCTAACTTAATGGTTCTTCTTGAGTCCAGACTGGACAACGTAGTATTCCGTATGGGATTTGCAAGAACAAGAAAAGAAGCTAGACAGATTGTTGGACATAAGCATGTATTAGTTAACGGTAAATGCGTTAACATTCCATCTTACAGAATCAAAGCTGGTGATGTTGTAGAGATTAAAGAAAACAAAAAGACAATGCAGAGATACAAAGATATCGTAGAAGCAACTGGCGGTGTTCTTGTACCAGCATGGTTAGACGCTGACATCGAAGAGTTAAAAGGAACAGTTAAAGAACTTCCTTCCCGTGACATGATCGATGTTCCAGTTAACGAAACACTCATTGTCGAGTTATATTCTAAATAATAAATGATTCTTCAAATTGAATGCCTGCTATTACACAGGCATTCAATTGTAGTATATGGAAGCTGGTAAACTTGGAATTGATTTTCCAATTAATTACCCAAAAGGAGGGTCCCATTCGTGTTTGAATTCGAAAAACCGAGAATTGAAATAGCAGAGATTTCAGAAGACAATAAATATGGTCGTTTTGTGGTGGAACCACTGGAAAGAGGGTACGGCACAACTTTAGGTAACTCCTTAAGAAGAATCATGTTATCTTCCTTACCAGGTGCAGCAGTAAGCGCAGTGAAGATTAAAGGCGTTCTTCATGAGTTCAGCTCTATTCCTGGAGTAAAAGAAGATGTCACTGAAATAATTATGAATATTAAAGAACTGGCTATCAAGAATAACAGTTCTTCTAACGAACCAAAACGCGCTTTTATTGAGTTCAGCGGAGAGGGTGTAGTTACAGCAGCAGACATCCAGGTTGACAGTGATATTGAAATCATTAATCCGGATTTAGTTATTGCAACTTTAAGTGGCGGTGCAGACAGCCATTTTGAAGCAGAGCTGACTATCACAAAAGGCCGTGGATATGTAGGCGCTGATAAGAATAAATCGGAAGATCAGTCCATTGATGTAATTGCAGTAGATTCTATTTATACACCAGTGGAGCGTGTAAATCTTACTGTACAGAATACTCGTGTAGGTCAGATTACAGACTTTGATAAGCTGACTCTTGATGTATTTACAAATGGAACACTGGCACCGGACGAAGCAGTCAGCCTTGCTGCTAAAGTTCTGAGTGAACATCTTAACCTTTTCATCGACTTATCTGAGAATGCTCAGAAAGCAGAAGTTATGGTAGAGACAGCTCAGGATCCGGTTGATAAAGTATTAGAGATGAATATCGATGAATTAGAGTTATCTGTTCGTTCATATAACTGCTTAAAGAGAGCAGGTATCAATACTGTTGAAGAACTTACAAACAAGACACCTGAAGATATGATGAAGGTTCGTAACCTTGGACGTAAGTCTCTTGAAGAAGTATTAGCTAAATTAAAAGAATTAGGTCTTTCCTTAAACAATAGCGAAGAGTAATTCTTACCATAAACAAAGTAATATAGACCCGCTTAAGCTGAAGGTATTAGTAAGCATGGCGAAAAATAAACAGGAGGTCCATTAAAATGGCAAAATACAGAAAATTAGGAAGAACATCTAACCAGAGAAAAGCTTTATTACGTAACCAGGTTACACAGCTTTTATATCATGGAAAGATTCGTACTACAGAAGCTAAAGCTAAAGAAATCCGCAAAATCGCTGAAGGCTTAATCGCTCTTGGTGTTAAAGAAAAAGACAACTTCGAAGTTGTTAAGGTTCAGGCTAAAGTAGCTAAAAAAGACGCTGAAGGCAAGAGAGTTAAAGAAGTAGTAGATGGAAAGAAAGTAACTGTTTATGAAACAGTTGAAAAAGAAATCAAAAAAGATTTACCATCCAGACTTCATGCTAGACGTCAGATGTTAAAGGTATTATACCCTGTAACAGAAGTTCCTGTAGAAGGAAAAGGCAGAAAAGCAAACACAAAGAAAATTGATCTTGCTCAGAAGATTTTTGATGAGTACGCTCCTAAATACGCTGACCGTAACGGTGGTTACACAAGAATTGTTAAGATTGCTCAGCGTAAAGGTGATGCTGCATTAGAAGTTATTATTGAATTAGTTTAATTTTAACTTAATAAATGAAAAGAAATGGAATCGCATTTAGACATCTGTCTAAGTGCGATTTTTTTATTTAATTTATCAGGCAAGGGAGGCGTCCCGAAAGAGAGAAGAGAACCTATATCTGTGACTCTATCACTGTGGGTTGAATGTTCGCTTAACGGCTCGCATTCAATCCTAGCTCCAAGGCCACAGATATAGGTTCTCTTCTCTCTTTCGGGCCTGGCTTTGTCTGTTGAATACACCGAATTAAATCAAACCAGTATCTTTTTGAGAGAAAATGGGTTATAATATTTGTTAGCTTTGTCAAACTTATGATAAAGGTGAGATGCAGTTTTACGAACAATGATTATAGTGGAGAAAAGTCAGATGAATTTAATTGACGTTAAAAATCTTTTATTTAAGTATAAAATGTATTCTGGAGAAAAAGAAGAAGTTATAGAACATACGGCGATTGACAATATTTCTCTTTCTATTAAAAAAGGAGATTTTGTGGGGATTCTCGGTCATAATGGTTCTGGAAAATCTACGCTTGCGAAGCAGCTTGCAGCATTATTAAAGCCATCGGGTGGTATTATTTACGTTGGTGGAATGGATACTGCAAAAGAAGAACAGATTTTGGATATTCGGAAGACAGCAGGGCTGGTATTTCAAAATCCTGATAATCAGTTGATAGGAAATATCGTGGAGGAAGATGTTGCATTTGGCCCGGAAAATATGGGAATTCCAGCGGAAGAGATAGAAATGAGGATTACGAAAGCATTGGCTTCTACGGGAATGACTGCTTATAGAGAAGCATCACCGGGAGAACTTTCTGGAGGGCAGAAGCAGAAGATTGCGATATCTGGAGTTCTTGCGATGGAACCGGAATGTATTATATTTGATGAACCGACAGCAATGATTGACCCGGAAAGTCGGAAGGAACTGTTGGAAGCTATCTATGATTTAAAACGTTTGAAGAATATTACTGTTATTTATATTACACATTTTTTGCAGGAAGTCAGTCAGGCAGATTATTTATATGTAATGAGCCATGGTAAGATTACGCTTAAAGGTACACCAGAGACATTATTTAAAATACCAGAAAAATTAGTGGAAAATAATTTGGAACTGCCATTTGAAGTTGCTTTGATAGATGATTTAAGAAAAAAAAGTGTGGATGTGCCGGAAGAGATTTACACAAAGCAACAGTTACTTGAGTTTTTGAAATATTATTTTCAGAAGGACAAGTCTGATAATATAGTCTTGTCTGAGTATAAATCTGAACGGAAGACAATAAGTGAAAGTAGCAAGAGTAATGTAAAGAGTCAAGCTAAGGAAAACAGTCGATACGGAAACTGTCTTGAAAAACAATCTGATTCTTATAGTATCTCTGTAGATGATAGAAATGAAAAATTAGCTGACAATTCTTTAGGTGATCTGAACTTGGCTGATGAAACAGAAGTATCTAAGAAATCACATGAATTAGATGAAGCAGAAGTATCTAAGAAATCGCATGAATTAAAAGAAACATCAGATATAAAAGAAAAAGCATCTAAGAATATAGATGAGCCTAAAGAAACAGAATCAACAAAAGGAATTACTCTTAAAAACATCAGTTATCAGTACAAAAAGCAAGACTCCGGAGAAGAAAAATATGCCATAAAAGATATTTCACTTGCCATAGAACCTGGAGAATTTGTGGCGATTATAGGTCGTACGGGTTCAGGAAAGTCTACTTTAATTCAGCATTTTAATGGGCTTTTTCAGCCGAAAAGTGGGGACTATTTCTTCAATGGAGAAAATATCTGGGAGAAGAAATATGATTTAAAAAAGCTTCGACAGAAGGTAGCACTCTGTTTCCAGTATCCAGAATACCAGCTTTTTGAAGAAAATGTATTAAAAGATATTGCATTTGGTCCGAAGAATCTTGGCTTTGATAAAAAGGAATGTGAGGAAAAAGCCCGTCATGCGATGCAACTTGCAGGACTTTCTAATGAACTTGAAAAAGTGTCTCCATTTTCTCTTTCTGGTGGACAAAAAAGGAGAGTAGCATTAGCAGGAATTCTTGCGATGGAGCCGGAATACCTCATTTTAGATGAGCCGGTTGCCGGTATGGATGCACCGGGTAAAAAGATATTATTTGACCTCTTGCATCATTTAAATAAAGAGAGAGGAATCACTATCGTACTGGTTTCACATAACATGGACGATGTGGCAGATCATGCAGACAGAGTTCTGGTGATGGAGAATGGGCAGATTAAAATGGATGGCAAAACAGAAGAAGTCTTTGTGCGAAAAGATGAGTTAACAGAAATGGGACTGGGTGTTCCACAGGCAGTAGAATTTTATCTGGATTTAAAAGAAATATTAGAAGAGACAGATATTGATTTAGACAATGCTTTTTCTCATGATATGCAATACAATCAAAAGAACCGGGAAGTATCTCAGAAAACGATAGAGTTATCCCAAGAAAACGTAGAAATAAATCAGAAAGAAACAAAAGAAAAAGGCACAGAAATGCATGAGAAAAAGATAGAAGCTTCGAATGAAAAAGCAAAAGAGTATATAAAAACAAAAAGAACAAAAAATGTAGGGATTCCATTAAATATAGATGAATTAGCAGCGTATATAGCAGGAGGCAGCTTATGATTCGGGAAATGACATTAGGACAATATTATAAAGCTGATTCCATTCTTCATAAACTTGATCCGAGGGTAAAACTTTTAGGAACATTGCTTTTTGTTATTACATTATTTTTTCCGAAAAGTTTATTAAGCCTTGGGATTGCGACAGTATTTCTTATTTTGATAGTGAAGTTTTCTAAAGTTCCAGTGTCTATGATGATTCGGGGAGTAAAGCCGCTGTTTATTATCATTTGTTTTTCGGCAATTATAAATATGATTAGTGTGAGTGGAGATATTCTTGTAAAAATTGGGCCGATAACAATCGCGAAACAGGGATTATGGATGGCATTCTATCTTGTTGTACGGTTGGTTTATCTGGTCATCGGTTCATCCGTAATGACATTTACGACAACGCCAAATCAACTTACCGATGGACTTGAAAAAGGGTTTCATTTTCTAAAAAAAGTGCATGTGCCAGTACATGAGATTGCCATGATGATGTCCATTGCTCTTCGGTTTATCCCGATTTTAACAGAAGAATTAGACAAAATCATGAAAGCACAGATGTCAAGAGGCGTTGACTTTGAAAGCGGAAATATTTTAGAGCGGGGGAAAAAGTTAATTCCTGTTTTAGTTCCCTTATTTATTGCGGCAATCAGGAGAGCATCCGACCTTGCGATGGCGATGGATGCAAGATGTTATAATGGTGGGGAAGGAAAGACCAGACTGCATCCGCTTATTTATGAAAAACGAGATTATATTGCGTATGGAATCATGTTGCTTTATGTGGTAATTATGATTTTTTGCAGTTTTATTTTAAAGAGATTTTTCTAAATAAATTATGAAATTGTAATGCATATCTTGCAGAAGCATTTTTCAAACAAATTTTAAGATGTAAAGTTCTTATTAAAAATTAAAGATAGAGAGAGAATGAGATTTATGAAACGATTTAAATTAGTAGTTGCCTACGATGGAACCAATTATTGCGGCTGGCAGGTTCAGCCAAACGGGATAACCGTAGAAGAAGTATTAAATAAAACATTGAGCCATTTTTTAAAAGAAGAAATACACATAATTGGAGCAAGCCGAACCGATTCAGGAGTACATTCCTTTGGAAATGTAGCAGTATTTGATTCAGAAACAACGATTCCACCAGAAAAACTTTGTTTTGCATTAAATCCACAGCTGCCAGAAGACATCCGAATTGTATCATCAGAGCAAGTACCCGGTGATTTTCATCCAAGATATTGTGACACAAGAAAAACATACGAATATCATATCCAAAATGGAAAGATTCCTCTGCCAACAGAGAGGCTTTATTCCCATCTTGTCATCTTTCCATTAGATGTAGAAGCGATGCAGGAAGCCGGCCAATATCTTGTTGGAACACATGATTTTAAAAGCTTTTGCGCTTCAAAAACACAGGCACAGACAACAGTAAGAACTGTGACAGGAATAGAAGTAGAAACTCATTCACTTTCAGAAGGAGAATATCCATCTCAGAAAGTAATAATTCGCGTAACAGGAGAAGGTTTCCTCTACAACATGGTCCGAATTATTAGCGGAACCTTAATAAAAGTAGGACTGGGAGTCTATCCTCCAGAACATGTCAAAGAAATCCTTGAGGCTTGCGACCGCTCAAAGGCAGGAGAAACCGTTCCTGCAAAAGGATTGTTTTTAAAGAAAATTAAATATTTATAATCATTATAGCGACTGGGATCATTAAATTAAAAAAATCCCACATTTTGTAGGAAAAAGGTTATTGACACACACGAAAGAGTGTTATATAATATGAAATCGTGGTATGCATATAAAATGTAATCTCAAAAGCCCCGAGATGCATTTTGTCATATACCTGCGATAGCAGGATTGATATGATGGAGGGTCCGGACAGCCAGGAAGTCATATCTGAACCGTTGATTTTTAAAGAATAAACAGGAGGAGAACTACTCATGAAAAGTTTTATGGCTAGCCCATCTACCATCACAAGAGACTGGTATGTAGTTGATGCTACAGGACATACATTAGGACGTCTTGCATCAGAAGTTGCAAGTGTTTTAAGAGGAAAGAACAAACCTATTTTCACACCTCATATGGATTGCGGTGACTATGTAATCATCGTTAACGCTGACAAGATCAAAGTATCTGGTAAGAAGTTAGATCAGAAGATTTATTATCATCACAGCGACTATGTTGGTGGAATGAAAGAAACAACATTAAGAGAAAAATTAAACAAGAAACCAGAAGAAGTTATCGAACTTGCCGTAAAAGGTATGCTTCCTAAAGGACCTCTTGGAAGACAGATGTATACAAAGCTTTTCGTATACGCTGGACCTGATCACAAACATGCTGCACAGCAGCCTAAGGAATTAGCAATCTAGTATTAATTTAAGGAGGAAAAGTAAGTGGCTACTACAAGATATTACGGAACTGGTAGAAGAAAAAGCAGTGTTGCAAGAGTATATCTCGTACCAGGAACAGGTAAAGTAACAATCAATAAAAAAGACATGGATGAATATTTTGGATATGACACATTAAAAGTAATCGCTCGTCAGCCATTAGAATTAACATCCACAGCAGATAAATTTGACGTATTAGTTAACGTACATGGTGGCGGATACACAGGACAGGCTGGTGCTATCAGACACGGTATTGCAAGAGCTTTACTTGAAGCTGACCCAGAATTCCGTCCAGCATTAAAGAAAGCTGGATACTTAACTCGTGACCCACGTATGAAAGAAAGAAAGAAATACGGTCTCAAGAAAGCTCGTAGAGCACCTCAGTTCAGCAAACGTTAATTTCGTTTACCCGAACTACAAATTTCAAACAGCAGCAACGACCTCTCAGGGGAGCAATCCTTTGGGAGGTTTTTTTGTAGAATGTGCACTCGTAATCTCTTGCACCTGCCGTTGTGGATAATTTTCCGTCAGATTCACATAAATTTCATCAACCTATGTTCCGCGTACGCCTCAAAAATTTGTGTACAACTGACGAAAAATTTTCTCGCAAAAACAAGCACAAAAATACTCCGATACTACATTCAGCAGGAATTGGATAAGCTTTAGTTTATTATAGTTTGAAAGTACAGTTGGTTGAGATGAGTTTAGAAAGCTGGAGAGAGTTTGATTGACGAGAGCGTCTTGTTATAGTAAAGTCATTATAGTAAATTTGATAATAAATAGAATTTTAAGGAGAATTTATGAGTATTTTAAATGTAGAGCATTTAACCCACGGTTTTGGAGACAGAGCGATATTTAACGATGTTTCTTTTCGACTGTTAAAAGGAGAACACATCGGTCTTGTCGGTGCAAATGGCGAAGGAAAGTCCACATTTATGAGCATTGTTACCGGGAAAATGATGCCGGATGAGGGAAAAGTAGAGTGGGCGAAAAATGTAAATGTCGGTTATCTTGATCAGCATGCAGTATTAGAGGCTGGAATGACGATTCAGGATGCATTAAAATCTGCCTTTGATTCTTTATTACAAAAAGAAGAGCGAATGAATGAAATTTGTGATATGCTCGGTACTGCCGATGAAAAAGAAATGGAAATTCTGATGGAAGAACTCGGCATGATTCAGGATGAGCTTACTTTGCATGATTTTTATACTATTGATGCAAAGGTAGAAGAAGTAGCAAGAGCGCTTGGTCTTTTAGATCTTGGATTGGATCGTGATGTTACAGATTTAAGTGGTGGACAGAGAACAAAAGTCCTTCTTGGTAAACTTTTATTAGAAAAACCGGACATTCTTTTGTTAGATGAGCCTACCAATTATCTTGATGAGGAACATATCGCCTGGCTTAAAAGATACCTTCTTGATTATGAAAACGCATTTATCTTAATCTCTCACGATATTCCATTTTTAAATGAAGTTGTAAATATCATTTATCATATGGAGAATCAGGAACTGAACCGTTATGTCGGGGATTACGACCATTTCCAGGAAGTTTATGCGGTAAAGAAAGCACAGCTTGAAGCGGCATATCGCCGTCAACAACAGGAAATCAATGAATTAAAAGATTTCGTTGCGAGAAATAAGGCTCGCGTTTCCACAAGAAATATGGCAATGTCCCGTCAGAAAAAACTTGATAAAATGGACCTTATCGAATTAGCCGCAGAAAAGCCGAAGCCAGAATTTGATTTCCGTTACGGCCGCACACCAGGAAAAATGCTTTTCGAGACGAAAAAGCTTGTTATCGGTTATAACGAACCATTATCTAAACCATTGGACTTCTATATGGAAAGAGGACAGAAAATCGCCCTCATCGGAACAAATGGTATCGGAAAGACCACCCTTTTAAAAAGCTTATTAGGATTAATCCCACCTCTTTCAGGAAGCTGCGAACAGGGCGAAAATCTTCAGATTGGCTACTTTGAACAGGAAGTAAAAGGCGAGAATCCCAATAGCTGTATCGAAGAAATCTGGGAAGAATTTCCTGGATTTACCCAGTACGAAGTACGTTCCGCCCTTGCAAAATGTGGCCTTACCACAAAACATATTGAAAGCAAAGTTCGTGTATTAAGCGGAGGAGAACAGGCTAAAGTCCGTCTCTGTAAACTCATCAATAGAGACACCAATGTACTTTTGTTAGATGAGCCTACGAACCATCTTGACGTTGATGCAAAGGATGAATTAAAACGTGCTTTGCTCGATTATCGGGGAAGTGTCTTACTCATCTGCCATGAACCAGAGTTCTATAAAGACGTGGTGAATGAAGTTTGGGACATGAGCAAATGGACCACGAAGATTTTGTAAACTCCTGATTTGCCGCAGGCAAAGGAGACGCTTCCAAAGAGAGCCGATACCCTATATTTGTGACTTTAGTCGCTGCAGGTTGAATGTTCGCTTAACCGCTTGCATCCAACCTTTGTTCCGAGGCCACAAATATAGGGTATCGGTTCTCTTTGGAAGCTGTTTGTTGTCTGCCCATGCAAATTCAGAATTTATTTTGAGAAAGATTTGAGGGAGGCTTCAGACAGTTGTGACCTTACAGGGAGTTGGCTAGAGTGTGTTTGTGAAAAATATTTTTTGAACTGATTTGAGATTTTATCTGTTTTTTATAAAATGCTAGAAAGGATATTTTTATGTCACTGATCGTATTAAAAAAGATTATTGAGATGTTCATCATATTACTTGTAGGTGTAATCATCTATAAAGCAAAGATTATTAATGATGTCAGTACAAAACATCTCTCGAATGTATTATTATTGCTGGTTTCTCCGCTGTTGATTATCCAGTCGTATCAAATTGATTTTAACAGAGAACTTTTGCAAGGTTTAATATGGGCGTTTGCTGCATCATTTCTTACGTTTTTGTTTATGATTGTTGCATCGGAGTTTCTATGCCACGGGGATAGGAATCGAAGTTCAGTGGAGAAGATTGCAGTGTCTTATTCGAATTCTGGATTTATTGGTATTCCTTTAATTAGTGGAGTCCTTGGAGATAAGGGCGTTTTTTATATGACGGCATATATCACAGTTTTTAATCTTTTACTTTGGACACATGGTATTATTTTAATGGGAGATAACGATGGATTAAAGGGAGCATGGAAAAACTTTTTAAGTCCGGCGATTCTTTCAATTGTGATAGGAATCATACTATTTTTATTTCAACTTCGCCTGCCGCAGTTCATTGAAAATCCATTAGAAATGATTGCTTCAATGAATACGCCCCTTGGAATGATTGTCGCGGGAGCAAATCTCGCACAGGGAAATATTTTAAAGAGCCTAAAGAACAAAAGATTATACTATTTGAGCTTTATAAAGCTTATTGTATATCCATTGGCAGGACTCGTTGTTTTATGGCTGCTGCCACTTGAGTTTGAGGTGGCATTTACAGTATTTATTGCATTGGCATGTCCGGCGGGGGCATCCGTGATTATGTTTGCACAACGATATGACAGAGATGCATATTATGCGTCGGAGATATTTGTTATTACAACCTTGCTGTCAGCGGTGACGATACCATTATTATCAGTAGTGGCAGTGAGCTTGTTAAGTTAAACAGATTGTTCACTTTAAGAGAGAATAGCGGCCTTGAAAAGTTTTGATAATTTTGATAAGTAAGTTGAAAATATTTTTTGAAAGTGATGCATAAAAATGCAGAAAAACGTATACATATTGAATAAAATGTGCTAAGATGGACAAAGCTGATTATTAGAAAAGTTGGAGAGTACAATGAAAATAGGAAAAAGACCGGCACGCATATTATTATATGAACAGGTTGTAGAAGATTTATGTTTATTAATTGACCGGGGGGATTTTGAACCGGGAGATCAGCTTCCTTCAGAAAGAGAACTTATTGAGAAGCTGAATGTCAGTCGGAATGTATTAAGAGAGGCATTTCATGTATTAGAAAGCCGTGGTGTTATCGTATCACATCAGGGAAAGGGACGTTTTTTGAGAGAAAGCCCAATTTCCGGGAAAGAGAAACGGTATGACAGTCTGAGTAAGAATCTGGAGTGCTATTCGATGATTGAGGCTTATGAAGTAAGACAGGCCTTAGAGGAAAAGGCGGTGGAGCTGATTATAAAGAACGCATCGGAGAAAGATATTGATGAACTAGAAGAGGCACTGCAGCATTTAAGAAAGAAGTATGAGGAGACGGGAAGAACTTCTGGAGAGTTTGAACTGCACAGATTGTATGCGGCAAAGACGGGAAGTACTTTTATGACCCAGACTTTGGAGATCGTTTTGAATGCGATTTTTGATATGATGTACGGGAAGTTTACAGATGTATTAGATGCAACTTCTGCAGAGGCCGAGATAGAATCCCATGGAATGATTATTCAGGCAATACGGGAGCGGGATGTGGAAAAGGCAAGAAAGCTTATGGATGAGCATTTGATTACAAGTATGAATATGTTTCAGTAATGAGATTTGAATTTCATTGCAATCGTAGATGTTGGAGATTGTGTCCTGTCTTCTGAAGGAGGAGGTATGGAGTCCTTTTAGAAGAGGGAACAGTTTCCAGTAAATTTTTTTAATAATTAGTGGGTGACCAAGTAATCAAGTGAGCCAATATAACTGAAAAAGTTAAGAAAAAAATAAAAGAAGAAAGAAAGGAAAAAACATGGGAGATATAAGATGGCCGGACGGAAAGAAATGTGCGGTAATGTTTACTTTTGATGTGGATGGAGATACCACATGGGAGAATGGAAACAGGGGACTGAAAAATGGAGAGAAATACATTAAGTCTTTATCGGTAGGGCAGTATGGTCCGAAGAGATGTGTGGATAGAATTCTTCAGAAGTTAGATCAGTATGGCGTAAAGGCAACATTTTTTGTGCCAGGTCTTACTGCTGAAAGATATCCGGAGGTCATTAAAAGAATTGCGGAGCAGGGACATGAGATAGGACACCATGGCTATGCACACGAAAGATTTGCCGGAAAGACAACAGAAGAACAGATAGAAATTATAGAAAAAACGCAAAAAATATTTAAAGATTTAATTGGACATGAAGTAACTGGTTTTCGAACTCCTTCTGGTGACTGGGCAAAAAATACTCCAAAATTATTATATGAGAGAGGTTTCCGATATTCTAGTTCCATGCGAGGCGATGACCGCCCATATCGTACAGTCATTGATGGAGAAGAGACAGATTTTATAGAGATTCCGACCAAGTGGGAAGTGGATGATTATGTGGCAATGGCCTATCATATGTATCCAGCAGAACCGGCAGGACAGGACAGAATTTCAAGTTATCGTTTAGTGGAAGATAATTTTATGAGAGAATTCAAAGGACATTACAGAGAAGGCCTTTGTATTTCCTATATGAATCATCCGCAGGTGATTGGATGTCCAGGAAAGATTCAGATTCTTGACCATTTGTTAAAATATATTACATCCAAGGAAGATGTGTGGGTAGCAACAGGAACGGAGATTGCCGACTGGTATCGAAAGCAGTCAGAGAAGTAGATAGGAGGATATAATGAATTTAGAAAAAACGAAGTGGCCGGATGGAAAGAAATGTGCAGCTATGCTTACCATTAATCTGAATGCAGAATTATTCTGGCTTCAGATTGATCCAAGCTGCAAAGATATGCCAAAGACCCTTTCTCTTGGCCAGTATGGAATGACAAGAGGAGTAGATCGAATTCTTTCGATATTAAAAGAAAGAGGAATTAAGGCCACCTTTTTCACACCAGGCTGGGTTGCAGAACAGTATCCTGATAAATTAAAAAAGATAAAAGAAGAAGGACATGAGATTGCTTCTCTTGCCTACAAACATGAAAATATGGCATTATTGACAGAAGAAGAGCAGGAAGAAGCAATGAAAAAGGGTATAGAGGCAATTCAGAATGTATGCGGTGTTACTCCTGTCGGTTTCCGTGCGCCAGAAGGGGAACTTACCTTAGATACTCTCCGAATTGCAAAGAAATATGGAATGCATTATTCCAGTAATCTCTGTGATGATGACCGTCCATATCAGAAAGATCTTGAAAATGGGGAAACGCTTCTGGAGATTCCAATTCATTGGGATAATTATGATCTGCCATACTTTGCATTTAATTATCATCCGGCATTTCCAAAGGGACAGGGAAGAATTGCAAATTATACGGGTGTTATTAATAACTGGAAAGATGAATTTTACGGATGCTATGAATATGGTTTATGTTACGTTTTACAGCTTGACCCGGCAGCCATTGGTGCACCAGGAAGAATCGGTCTTTTAGAAGAACTGTTGGATTATATTGATGAATTTGATTCTGTCTGGTGGACATCTGGTGAAGAAATGTATCAATATTACCAAAATAAATAAGAAATAAGGAAACACGAACGAAAAAAGAAAGGAAAGAAAAATGCATGCACTGACCAACGCTTTAAAAATAATTAATGCCTTTTTTGCAAACATCGTACCAATCGGGGATATTTTGTGGACATTTCCACAGAATTTTTCATGGTATGCGAACATCCCGATTATTGGAAGTATTCCATTTGCCATCTACCTGTTACTTGGAATGGGAGTTTATTTTTCCATAAGAACAAAGTTTGTTCAGTTCCGTTACTTTAAAAGAGGTATTCAGGTTTTAACAAAGAAAAAGAAAGATACTACTGGAGTAAGTCCATTAGCCGCATTTATGTTAAGTGCCGCAATGCGTGTCGGTCCGGGAAATATTATCGGAGTAACCGGAGCTATTTCTTTAGGCGGTCCCGGGGCAATGTTTTGGATGTGGATTTCTGCATTACTTGGAATGGCAAGCTCCTTCGTAGAAGCAACCCTTGCACAGATATTTAAAGAAAAAGATGGAGATGAATATGTAGGCGGTTTGCCTTATTACGGACAGAAACTTGCTGGAAATAAAAAAGGTGTCGGAATTGCCTTAGCTATTTTGTTTATCATTTATGCAATGCTTAGTATCCCTATTCAGACATTCCATGTATTTACAGCAGCAGGAACGGCAATCGCATCGGTTACTGGAGTAAGCACAGATCGAACTTCTCCCTTATATTATGCATTGGCCATTATCCTTATCATTGGAATTGCTATCGCAGTATTTGGAGGAATCAAAAGAGTAACAGCAGTAACAGACAGAATGGTACCAGTGATGGCTGTTTTATATGCCACTGTCATTGTTGGATTATTTATTGCAAATATTCACTTATTCCCTGCATTTATTCAGGCAGTAGTCATTGGAGCATTTAAACCGGATGCTATTTTCGGTGGAGCCTTCGGTACGGTATTAGCACAGGGAATCAAACGAGGATTACTGTCAAATGAAGCCGGACAGGGAACCATCACAATGTCAGCCGCGATTTCTGAACAGGATCATCCAGTAGAACAGGGATTTGTACAGTCTATCGGTGTATTCCTTGATACAATCATTATTTGTACATTAAGCGGATTTATCGTATGTGGCGCACATATTTGGACTAACTCCGCTTACAACTGGGAAGTTTTAAAAGATTCAAAAATTGATGTATTCCTTTCCTCTTTAAAAGAAATGATTCCAGGAACAGCCGCAGATGGAGCAGTCTCTTTATTTATCTGCATCTGTTATGGACTATTTGCATTTACCTCATTGCTCGGGCTGGTATCCTTTGCTTCTATCGCAGGAACAAGAATCACAAAGAGCAAAGCATTTACAAACTTTGTACGTGCATTAGGCGCTTTAATTTTTGTGCCACTTGGAACCCTTTGCGTTTTAGCAGGTCTAGAGCTGGATAACATCTGGTATGTCAGCGACTTGATTAATATTGCCCTTGTATTTGCCAATGCCCCGATTATTTTGTATGGTGGAAAATATGTTTACCGGGCATTGAAGGATTATGTAGATAACGATGGAAAACGATTTGTCGCAAAGAATATTGGGGTGGAAAGCGATATATGGAAGGATGAATAACTATTTAATTCATTAAGAGACAGACGCCCTCGAAGAGATAAGATATCCTATATTTGTGACTTTAGTCGCGGCGGTTTAAATGCTCGCTTTATGCGC